>LKMJ01000078.1_pt1 | contig 57836 bp, 63 predicted proteins | sample 643391 | NCBI WGS metagenome assembly LKMJ01 (sample SAMN04112250, study PRJNA286221) | soda lake metagenome | biome: soda lake; feature: Kulunda Steppe; material: water; isolation source: sample PL-Br10 brine of Picturesque Lake | place: Russia: Kulunda steppe | collected 2010-07 | reverse complement strand
TCTACGCCTGCCGCTCCTTTAGCTGCTCGCCACCGGAACACGACATCGCTTCGGCGATCGAGTGGCTACGGTCCGACGCTCCCTAGAACCATTGCAGATCGCGGGTCGCTTCGTTACTACACATTTCGATACGGCCCCATTCGTGTCCCATCGAGCAGGTACGCCTCGCCGTCGGCGAGACCCTCCGGGAGAAACGGCGACAGAAACTCGTTTTCTTCGTTGACCGCCGTCCCCCCAGAGAGGTCGTTGAACGCGGGACAGACGACGAGATGCTCGCCGACGTTCGAGTAGTCGGGGAAACCTGCCGGGTCGATCCGACCACGGAGCCAGATCCGCTCGGTTCGCCGTCCGCCGACCGCATCCCTGAGCCGAACGAGCGGATGTTCGTGCGCGGAGCAAACGAGTGGCGCACCGACGACCGCCTCGCTCGGCCAGGTGTGACCGTGACAGAAGCCGACGTCACCGAGACGAACTCCGTCGGCATCGGTCACCTCGACGTCTTCGATCCCGCCAGCCACCGATTCGATCCCTCCGTCGTGGTTGCCTTTCGCGATCGTCACCGGAACCCGTGCCGTGACGGCTTCGAGCAGTTCGCGTATCTCCGATCGCTCCGCTCGCACGGGCTGGCCGATGCTGTCGCCGAGATCGCCGAGAAAGACGACTCGATCGACGAGGTGGGCATCGAGCAATCGACTGATCGACTCGCGCCGCTTTCCCGCGCGGGAAGCGAGTTCGACACCGTCTCGTCGGAGCCCGATCTCGATCCCGGCGTGGTAATCCGCGACGACGAGTACGCGTTCGGAACCGCAGTCTGCGATTCCGGCTGGCTCCTCGGGGATCGGTTCGAGCATCCGATTAGATCGACTTCAGCGTTCCGTCGGACGGCTCGTAACACCGTCCGCTCATCAGCGCCTCCTGAATCGCCTCGGAGACGTTCTCCGACGTGACGTCGTGTTCTGCGGTGATCGTCGAAACGAGTTCCTCACGCTCTGTGCCCTCACCGTCGTCGAGCCGTTCCATCACGGCCATCACCTCCTCGACGAGATCGAGTTCCTCTTCGCCGGTGGACTCTTTCGCCTGCTCCATTTCTGGTTCTGGTTCTGGCTCTGGTTCTGGTTCTTCTGCTGTCGGTCCCGATTCAGATTCCGTCGCAGCCGGCTCTGTATCGATCTCGTCGGGACTCTCTTCGGTATCGGTCGGCATCGATTCGACGTCCCCGGCCGTCGAAAACTCCGTCCCGTACTCTTCTTCGACCTCCTGGCGGACCTCCTCGTCGAGTTCGAACTCGCCGGGATCGAAGTCTTCGAGTTCCTCTTCGACGGCTTCCCGTTCTTCCGCAGAGGCCGACTCGATCGGATCGGTCGGTTCGGCCGGCTCGTTCTCCGGTGTCGGATCGCTTTCGGTTTCGATCGAGTCAGCGTCGGGTTCGTCGAGTATCTCGGATTCTTCTTCCTCTTTCGTCTCGGTCTCGGTGCGGCTCGTCTCCGGTTCGGACGTCGATGCGACGCTCACTGATTCGGTTTCTGATCCGATATCCGTCGTCGCCGACGGTTCGGCGTCGTCCGTGGCGTCGGATATCGTTGCGGCTTCGACGTCCGGTTCGGGTTCCGTCCCGGGCTCCGATTCCGTTTCCATCGCCGACTCGCCGACGGCTGCTTCGGTCGATCCGTCGTCACCCGCCGATATCGGCTGTGTCGATTCGGTTGTTTCCGGTGGTTCGGCAGGCACCGAAAGGTCGAGCGTCGAGAGGAAACTCGGATCGCCACCCCCCTCGCTGGGCGCGAGTTCGAGCCGGTCGACCTCGTTTCGTTCACCCGCGACAACTCTGACCGCATCGATGGCGAGTCCGCGGAGCGCCTCGAGATACGCGGGCGTCGTCCCGTAATGATCGAGCGCGAGACGGACCCCCTCGGCGAGTCGATCGTCGACGCCAGCCTCCGAGAGCGCGTTCTGAAGTCGGTCGCCGGACAGCCCTGATTCGATCGCCGAGGCGGTTATCCCGATTCGTTCGATGGTCCGCTCTGCCGCCGTCACGACCCACCGATCGCGCGTTTCGGCGTCGACCTCGCTTACGGATTCCGGGCGAACCGAGGTGTAAATCTGGTCTCCATCCTCGGGTTCGTATGTCCGTGCCTTCCCCGAAAGCGCGAGGAACGACGGCGGATCAGCGCGTTCGAGGAAAGCGAGGGCGTCGGGCTGGTACTGCCCGGCGTACGTGATGAACGCACCGGTCGGATCGACGACTCGACCCCGGACCATCTCGGGGTTGACGTCTTCGACCTCGGTAAGGACGCCGACCGCGAACAGCCGGTTGACCCGAGCGCCCGTCGGTGTCACGACGTAGTTTGGCGCGCGTTCCTCGTCGCTTTCGCTGTAGGATAACTCCGAGTCGTCGAACTCGGCGGCGAAAAGCCGGTAGGCGACCTCCCGTCGACCCGGTCCGGACTGGCTCATGATCCGACCTCCGAGAGGAAGGCTTCAGCACGCGCTTTCGGCTCGTCGTCGCTCTCTTCGAAATCGGTCGCATCGAGGTTGGCGCCGTATTCGTCGACCGACAGGGCACCGCGGACGCGGTACTCCCGACCCTCGAGTTCGTGGGCGATCTCCTCCGCAACCACGTCGCGATCCATCGCGTCGCGGGCGTGTTCGAGCGCGTCCTCGAGGGTGCCGCCGTAGACTTCTTCTGTCAGTTCCCGACCCAGGATGACCGTCACTGTGTCCGTCCCGTCGTCGAGAATTGCCTTCACGCGCATGTCGTCTTCGGGATCGACCTGTCCGTGACTTCGGCACTGATCGTTCTGGACGACGCGGCCACATTCTGGACACCGCTGGATGAGGCCCGATCCGTCCCGGACTTCGATCACGTTGCCGGTCAGCACGGCGTCGTAGACGCCGCCGGAGGCGATCGCCTCCCGGATGGAGAGTTCGGTTCCCGATTCGCGTACCGGCACGTCAGCGATCGGGTCGACGGTGGTGAACTCCGTGACGTTCACAGATGGAACGCCGCGGAACTCGTCGACGTAGACGTCTTCGAGCCGAACGGATTCCCCTTCGATGATCGCCTCGTGGGGATCCCAGTCGGTGAACGGCAATCGCGTCGTCTCATCGCCCAGAACGCCACTCAGGATCTCGGTTTCACCGTCGCGGCCGTCGATCGTCCGCCGTTCGACCTCGAGAACCTGAACCTTCAGAGTCCGGCCACGATCTCCCGGTTCGAGATCGATGAGATCCCGCTCGCCGCCGATCTCGTAAGGCACCGAAAGCGGCTCCTCTTCGAGCGTCACCGTCGTCGACTGTCCGAGATTCAACTCTGGTTCGCCGTCCCACTCGCGAACTCCCGCGTTGCCGGCCGTGATCGTGTCACTGGGTGACAGCGAAAAATCGGTCCAGGCGGTATAAGAGATCGCCCCCGTCTCGTCCGCGAGCTCGCCCTCGAAGATGATCTGGTCTTCACCCTCGTACCGGATCGATCGTTTTCCGACAGTCAACACCCGCGCTGTGACGGTGACGTTGCCGGTTTCGGGAGTAATATCCACGATATCGGTTTTCGGCGGCGTTCGGCCTCCGCCGTCGCCGCCCCCGGAATCGCCGTATTTGCGTCGCAGACTCTGTTTCGCCTCGTCTAACGGCACCGAGTACGAGACGAGCTTTTCGAGATCCGCTTTGACCTCCGTTTTTTCGACGCCGAGGCTGGAGGCGAGTTCCTCGGCAGCATCGTCTAGGCTCATCGTCAGGGAGTTAATCGGCCTCCATCAAAAGCGTTCGTGAGCGATCGAAACCGGATGTGCCGGGAGATCGGCGGCGCGTATCGGTCGCGGTAGTCGCCCCGGTGGCTCTCGATCAGCCCTCTTGGGGCGCTAACGTCTCTGGTTCGATATCGGCACCTTCCATCTCCACGTAGTGTTTGAGGTTCGACAGCAGCGAATCGAGCTGTCTGGTCAGATACCAGTTGGCGAACTGGCGTGTGAGCCTCTCGAGAACGCGGTTCGAAAAGGCATACTGCGCATCGAACTTGACCCGCGTACCGGTCCCTTGCTCCGTGATCTCGAAGATGTACGATCCCGTTATCGCGCCCTTCAACTCGAAGACACGCTGCGTGTCCGTCTCGTCCTCGGTCGTTTCGATCGCGCGCTGGAGTCGAATTCCGGCGAGTTTATACGTAAAGTCGAGCCGGTATCCGCCGTCGTCTAGCTCCGTGGCTTCGGCGTCCTGCATACCGGGGGAGATCACGCGCCAGGTATCGGGCGAGTCGATCGCTTCGATTACGTCTTCGTGGGGCACGCTGAACCAGACCTGTTTTGTGTATTTTCCCATATGTTTACTATCGATCCCAGGAGATATATATTATACTGCTAACTTGGTGTATATTTAAATAATGGAAACTGTATGCGAGAATATCTAAACGTTTGCAATCACTTATTCCGTGGCACTCTCTCCATCCTGAAGAGCCGCGTTACGGTCTGCTTTGTCGATTAAACCGCTGTGTGGCGTAAGCCGCGAATCAGTCCGCCCACTCCAGCATCCGTGTATAAAACGGATCACTCCGTAGCGCTTCCCGATCGCCGACCAGCACGAGCGATTTCTTCGCCCGGGTCAGCGCGACGTTGACCCGGCGGTAATCCTCGAAGATCGGACTCGAGAGCTCGCCGGTAGCCACGAAGGAGACCACGATCACCTCCTTTGCGGACCCCTGGAACCGGTCGACGGTGTCGACAGTGATTTCCGAGAGCTGCCGGCCGATCTCGGCGACCTGCGCACGGAACGGCGCGATGACGCCGATATCGTCGGGATCGACGCCGGCCTCGAGGAACGAGTCGACGACTGTCGCGACACGGTCGGCCTCGGTGGCGTTCGTGTTGCCGTCCGCAGTTCCATCGGGATCGATGAAAGCGACCGAATCGCGAAGCTCTGCCGGGAGTGTGCCGGGATCGACGCCGTCGAGATCGCCGAGCTGCTGGCTCGCCACCGAAGCGCTCGCCGGCCTGAGCGCGCCGTCGTAAAACTCCCGGCTCGAGAAGAACTGGATCCGCTGGCTCATCCGGTACTGCCGGTCGAGCAGAACCGACGCGTCCGGATACCGTTCGATGAGTCGCTCGAAAAGCGACTGCTGGAGGTCGTTTTCGGCTCTAACGACCGGCGGCAGCTGCTGGTGGTCGCCGACGAGGACGAACCGGTCGGCTAACGTCGTCGCCAGAAACGTACCGGGCTCGGTGAGTTGGCCAGCTTCGTCGACGATCGCGACGTCGAACTGCAGTTCTTTGAGCGCCCTCGATCCGCAGGCGGCGGTCGTCGCGGCGACGACCGCTGCGTTCTGGAGCTCGCCGGCCCGCTCTTTCGGATCGCCGGTCCGATCCAGCCGATACCTCTCCATGTCGTCTCGGACGCCCGTCTCCGAACCCCAGCGCAACACGTCGGTGAATCCCTGCTCCTCGAGGGCTTCGATCGCGTTGTCGACCGCACGATTCGTAAACGCCGACAGCAACACGCGATCGCCGCGATCGACGAGCGCCCGGACGATCCGGGCGAGCGTGTAGGTCTTTCCGGTCCCCGGCGGACCCTGAATCAGGGCGAAATCCTCGGCTGAAAGGGCCGCGTTGACTGCATCGTTCTGGGCGTCGTTGTTGTCGATGTACGTCTCCTCGGAGCCCTCGAAGACCGGCTCGCGACGGCCGAAGAGGACGTTCTTTCTGTCGTGATCGCCGCGGAGAATCGCGTCGTGAAGGGCGGTCAGCTGTCTGTCGACGCCGATTTCGGAGGGGTATCGATCGAGTCGACGCAACTCGAGGGGCTCGTCGGCGACGACGACGATCTCCTCGCCGAGTTCCGTGACTGTCGCGAGTTCGGCGGTCCCCTGTGTCGGATGACCGTCGCTGGCCAGCACTCGATCTCCCTCCCTGATCTTCGAGACGGCGTCGTCAGGTTTGCGAGCGCGAAGCTCCCAGCGCCCGCCGGACACGGGTGTTTTGCCGATCGGTTCGAGATCGATCAACGCCCGGTCGTCGTCGGCCCGTTCGGTCGCCGTCTGCTCCCAGAGCTTTCTGTACTCGGCGTGGACTGCTCGCCGCTCCTCTTCGATCGCGCGGTAGAACCGCTCGAAGTACGCGCGTTCCTCTTCCGGGAGCGGATCACCGATCGTCCCGGCTTTCGATTCCTGATCGAGGCGGCCGGCGACGACCATGCAGGTATCCCGCTCGAAACAGTACTCACAGTTCGCGTCGGCTTCGAACCCGGTCGGGATCGACAGATCGTATTCGGCGGCCGCGATCTCGTTTCTGACTCTGAGGACGTATTTGAGGATGCCGGGACCGATGGAAAACTCCTTCGCCGGCGAGAGATCTCCGGACGCGTCGCTTCGATCGAGCGCGGTATTTTTCGTATACAGGAGCGTCCCCGTATCCGGTGCGTCGTCGATGTCGTCGGCCAAAAGCAGCGCATAACAGCAGGCCTGTATCTTGTCCTGAAACCGCGGCTCGCGTTTGAGATTCTTGCCGGTTTTCAGTTCCACGGGCATCCCCCGACGGACCGCATCGGCTCGACCCTTGATGCCGAACTGCTCGGAGATGAGCGTCTGCTCGGAGCGCCAGGAGTCCTCTCCGAAGCGGCCCTGCTGGAGCCACGCTTCGATCGCGGCCGCGTTCTGTCTGATGTCGTCCGCGACGCCTTCGGCAGTCTCACCGAGCAGTCCCACGTCGACAGCCGCCTCGGCGACCCGTTCGTCGATGCTGTCTTCAAGTTTCCGCCCGCGGAGCAGATCGCCGAAGACCTCGTGGACGACGGTCCCCTTGACGACGGGGTATTTCAGGGGCATGCCGGTCAGTTTGTTCAGATAGTAAACCCGGGGACACTGGACCCACCCGCGGATATCGGTCACGTCGACGAGGAAGTCCGGTTCGACGACGACGGCCGACTCGCCGGTCGTCGTATACTGCGTCTCGCCGCCGAACTCCCGTTCTTCGACGTCGGTCACGAGAAGTTCCATCCCGGCTTCGAGGACGGCCGCCGTTTCGGTCCATCTCCCCCAGAGCGTTACCTGCACCGGCGGTTCGGAACCGCCTTCTGGCCGAACGAGGACTTCTGCCAGCTCGCTCGTCCCGTGACTCGTCTCGACCGATCGTGGCTCGCGAACTTCGAGGACCGGTCCGCGTACGTTCACGTTCGACACTGCGTCCTCTGTGAAAAAACGCTGTCGGTCGTCATCGAAGGAGTCGATACCTTCTTTTTCGTTTCCCCCGAAGGACCGATATGCGCGTCCGCGACTGGCAGGATATCCTCGAAGACGTCGTCGAATCGAGCGCCGACCCGGCCGAGTGGCGGGCCGTCGCCGGCGACCGCCGTGGCGGGATCGGCGAAGACATGTTTCTCGGCCACCCTTCCGTCGGCGTTTTTCAGCTGAAAACGTTCGCGAAGAACCCCTTTGAGGTCAAGGGTGTGGGCTCGCGTGTCGCCCGAAAGATCGACGACGAACTCGACCCACTGTTTCCGGGCGAGGACACGTCCGGACGGTTCGGCGTCAACCGGGGCATCGAGGACGAAGACGAGGCCAAATCGCGTGCGAAGGAACTCGAGACGGTCATCGAGACTCACGCCGAGGCGCCGACCACCGGCGATGCGCTCTTCGAGGACGTGATGGACGCCCTCGATAGCCCCGCGTTCGGGCCGATGGAGTACGACATGTACGATCGCCCGGACGGACTGGACGATCTCTCGGGAACCTTCGAGGAAGCCGAAGAGCTCCTCTCGGCGGAACTGGACGACCTCATCGAGGAGGACGTCGGCCGCGGGTTCCACTGATACCGCCGGCTGTGCGGTCGTGAATATCACACCGAGGGATGTGACCGGCGCCGGGCTGAACCACGGTGTGCCGTCAGCCGTTGGTCGAAGTATACCGTCGGACAGAACGGTTGGTAGTCCCGACGGGATCGGTACCGGTCGAATCTCTCGATATTTCCGTCTGACCGTGTGTTCGATCCGCGCTTCGCGCCGTCGTCGATCGATCGTCCGATACCCATTTATTAGTCGCCCGTTTACCATGGGGTAATGATCGAGGCCACGAGCGCGGGAGCCATCCTCTTTCGCGATACGCGTGGCCGGCGAGAGTACCTGCTGCTCAAGTCCCGTCCCGGCGACTGGGAGTTTCCCAAAGGCGGCGTCGAGGGCGACGAGGAACTGCAGCAGACCGCCATCCGCGAAGTGAAAGAGGAGGCTGGAATCGACGATTTCCGGCTACTAGACGGCTTCCGAGAAGATTACGACTACGTGTTCGAAGCGAACGGTAACACCATCCACAAGACCGTCCATCTGTTCATCGCGAAATCCTACGAGGCGTCGGCCGAACTCTCCTCGGAGCATCGCGACCTGCAGTGGCGCGATTACGAACAGGCGGTCAACACCATCACACAGGACGGCCCCCGAGAGATATTCGAGGAGGCCCACGAGTTCATCGACGATCACTACGAGACGGACGAGGAGTGAACACACACGATAGAGCCCTCCGATAAGCAACGATCGAGATGGGGGCTTTCCGCGGAGTTATCGCCGAGTGGCGAACTTCTCGATTTCACCCTTCACGATCGTGTCGTCGAAGTCGTGATCCGGGCGCATGTTGATGAAATCGAGGAACTCACGGGCGGCGAGCAGATCACTTCGCGAGTAGAAATCGCAGGCCGCATCGACGGCCGCGTTGGGACCGATATGCGGCGACAGCGAAGCGAGCGCGCACGCCAGATCGTAGGCTTTCGCATCGTCTATGGCCCCGTTTCTAACGCGCGTCGCGTCGATGAAATACAGCACTTCCTCGCCGCTCTCGTCCGGTGCGATGAGAACGTTTTCGGCCCGCAGATCCCCGTGTGCGAGTCCGGCGGCGTGCATTCGAGCGAGGCTCTCGAAGAGGTCGGGGGCGAACTCGAGGAGTTCTCCGGCGGGAAGTTCATCGAGCGTCCGGTAGGCGGGAAGGTATTCGAGGACGAGCACGCCGACGCCATCATGTTCGAACGCCTCGATCGGTTCCGGTGCGTTCACTCCTAGCTCGCGCATCCGCTCGGTCGCTTCGAGTTCGTGTTCGGCCATCTCCAGCGGCGTCGAGAACCGCTCGAAGAACCCTTCGGTCCCCGAAGAGAATGCACCGATGTTTCGACCGGCTGTCAAAAGCGCATGAACCAGCAGATGCTGTTCCGTGATGACTTTCACGAACCATCGATCGTCGACGACGCAGGGTACAGAAAGCCAGTTGTCGGCATCTAGCCGCTCGAACTCAGCTGACGGTGCACCGAATCGGTCGGCGACCTCCTCGGCGATCCGCGAAAGCTGTAGCTCCGGGACGCTCTCGCGGAGAAACCGTCGGATGTCCATATGGGTGGATTACAAGCCCCCTCCGTATAAACTGTGTTCTCCCGTCGTCTCGATCGGCGGTAACGGAACTGATACTGTCGGACGTAATCTCGTGAACGTTCATCCGCGCAGAAGAATTCTTCCCCCCGATATAAGCCGGCCAGGTGGTCCCGAATTTGAAATAGGGACGTCCGACAGTATGAAACGCCGCGGCTGTCCGCTGCTAGTTGAAGCGGGTACAGCCGGCGGTATCAATCATCCGACTCGGCGATTCCGGCATCGTTCGATGACTCGCCGATTTCGGGGCGGATGACGTCCCGATCCGTCGATTCACCTTCGATATCATAGGGATATTCGCCGGTTACGCAGCCGAGACAGAGCCCCGACCGGGTCGATTCGAGCGCGTCGGCGATGGCGTCGATCGACAGGTACGCGAGCGAGTCGGCCTCGATTTCCTCACAGATCGCATCGGTATCTCGATCGGCGGCGATGAGTTCCTCACGGGAGGCCATATCGATCCCCATATAACAGGGTGCGACGATCGGCGGCGCTCCGATCCGCATGTGCACCTCCTCGGCACCGACCTCTCGCAACAGTTCGACGAGCTGTGTCGAGGTCGTTCCGCGGACGATAGAGTCGTCGATGACGGTGACTGTCTTCCCCCCTACGACGTCTTTAATCGGATTGAGCTTCAGGCGGACGGCGCGCTCGCGAGCGTCCTGTGTCGGCATGATGAACGTTCGGCCGACGTAGCGATTTTTCATCAGCCCCTCGGCGAAGGAGACGTCGGCGCCGTCGTCCTGAGCGGCTTCGGCGTAGCCGGAGGCGAACGCCCGCCCCGAGTCCGGGACGGGAAGGACGACGTCGCTTTCGACGCCGGATTCGCTCCACAGTTTCCGACCGAGTTCCCGCCTCACGTCGTAGACGAGATGACCGTCGATCCGTGAATCCGGTCGCGCGAAATAGACGTGCTCGAAAAAACAGTGGGCGGTGTCGTCGCGCTCGACGAGTTGATAGGAGTCGAATCCCGACCCGTCGTCCTCCAGAACGACGAGCTCACCGGGACGGACGTCGCGGACGAGCTCGCCATCCAGAACGTCGATCGCTGCCGATTCCGAGGCGAGAATGTATCCGTCCTGTACCTTTCCGATGCAGAGCGGTCGGTTCCCCTGTGGGTCGCGGACACCGAGAACCGTGTCGTCGTGGGCGACTGTGAGCGCGTACGAGCCGTGAATGCGATCCATCGTCCGCTTGACCGCCCGGATCAGATCGGCTTCGAGGAGGTTGCGCGCGAGTTCGTGAGCGATGACTTCTGTGTCGCCGTCGCTGGTAAAAGCGTGCCCGCTCGCTTTGAGCTCTTCGCGAAGCTCGTCGGTGTTGACGAGGTTCCCGTTGTGGCTCAACCCGAGGGATCCCGACTTAAACGACACCGAGAAAGGCTGTGCACAACTGGAGTTGACACTCCCGGCCGTCGGGTACCGGACGTGCCCGATGCCGGTGGAGCCTTTCAGGGTGTCGAGATCCTCGACCTCGAAGGCGTCACCGACCAGCCCCATCTCGACGTGGCTGTGCTGTTGAAACCCGTCGTGTGTGACGATCCCGGCGGATTCCTGTCCGCGGTGTTGCAGCGCGTACAGCGCGTAATACAGCGGTCGTGCGGCGTCCCGTCCGTTGAGTGAGACGCCGACTACACCGCATTTTTCAGTTGGCCCGTCCGAATGCCGCCCGTCTGGCATATCTCTCTATGGAACGTCCACCGACAAAAACCCACTCCATCGTGCGTGCTGGTGCGGACTTCTGACACGGTAATATCCATGTTTGTGCATATTTTCCAGCTAGCTGGTCCGAGAAGACGATACAGCTGGCGCTCCCACTCACTGAAACACGGACGATAGACCCCGTATGGAGCACTTTCGTGTCGCCCAATAGGGCCGGGGAACGTGTTACTCGCCCTGTTTGGACTGCCAGGCGTAATTCCGTCGCTTTGCAGTCTTGCCGAACCCACAGGAGGCACAGACTTTCTTTCGGCTGTGATACGACTTCTCGCCACAGCGTCGGCACTTGACGTGTGTCGTTTTGTTCTTCTTCCCCTGACTTGGTGTCCCTGCGCCGGTCATGGTTGTATCGAAACGACGTTATCGCCGCGGATAATCGTTACGTTGTCTCCCTCGCCCAATACGAGGTTCATATGCTGGTCGTATCCGGAGAGAACGCCCTCGTGGACGTCACCGCCTTTGAGGGTGACTTCTACCTCCGATCCGAGCGTTTCCTCGAGCACGTCGAGTGGACGGCTGGTCATACACGAATGGCTCACGGAGACGGCATAAACGCACCGGCATGTAACGGACGTTGAAAAAACGACAACGATTCACGACTCTTAAACTGCCGGACGTAATCCTGTGACGAGTCCCTCGAGCACGCATTTGTCCCCACGATACTGGCCGACGTGACGTTTCCATGGTTCGATCCGTTACATCCGACCGTCTCATCGGAAGTCTCGTTGCCAACCGACGGTTTCGACGCCCGTCTTTCGGCACGGTGTCTCGGTTCTTCGCCGGGAACCGATGAACACCCGACGATACTCCCTGTCAGAACCCGGCGTCGAACGGAGCGAACGCTCCGAACTGCGAAACGAAGGCGGCGAGAAGCTCCGCAGCCGTATTCAGATCTTCGAGGTCGATGACCTCTACGGGCGTGTGCATGTATCTGTTCGGGATACCGAGGCTGAGCGACGGGATACCGCCCGCGGCGGTATAAAAGGCGTCGGCGTCCGTTCCGGTTCCCGTCCCCGTCGCCGAAAGCTGTACGTCTATTCGATTCTCCGAACTCACGCTTCGGACGGCATCGACGAGCGCCGGATGGTTCGCGCTGCCGCGAGGGATGACCGGCCCACTGCCGAGTTCGATACTGCTTCCTTTATTACCGGACGCCTCCGGCTGGTCGGTCGCGTGGGTGACGTCGACCGCGACGACCGCGTCCGGTTCGATATCGAAACCGACCATCTGTGCCCCCTTGAGTCCGACCTCCTCTTGAACGGTCGAAATCGCATAGACGGTCGCCTCCGGATCGCTCTCGACTGCCCGGCGGAACGCCTCCGCGGCCGTCCAGATTCCGACGCTGTTATCCATGCCTCGCGCGGCGACGCGATCGCCCGCAAGATCCGTCACTCGCGTCGACAGCGTAATCGGATCGCCGATCTCGACGCGTTCTCTGGCCGCCTCGCCGTCCTCGACGCCGATGTCGACGTGCTGTTCTTCGATATCGTCGTACTCGTCCTCTGCAGGATCGCGAAGGTGGATCGCGACCTGTCCGATGACGCCCCCAACGGGACCGTCGGCCGTGTGAACCGTGACGTGCTGTCCACGGGTGACTGTCCGATCGGAACCACCGATCGACGTGAGCTTCAGAAAGCCGTCGTCGGTGATATCACGGACCATCATCCCGATCTCGTCACCGTGGCCGGCGACCGCGATGCTCGGGGTGTCGGCGCGGCCGTTCGATATCGCGACGGCGTTCCCGTAGGCGTCCACGTGCGTTTCATCGGCATAGGTCTCGACGTACTCCAGAAAGCGACGCTGACCCGCCGCCTCGAACCCGGAAGGTGTCGAAACCGAAAGCAGCTCGTCCAGAAACGCTCGTCGTTCTGCATCCATACGCGCTTTCGGGGCTGGGGGCCATATGAACGTCCCGACCGAGCGTTCGAAACGTCACGTATGAGCGTAGATCGATCCGAACCGAACGACGATCTCACCAGACGGTATAAGTTTCCGGCGCACGAACTGTTCGCATGGCTAAATTCACGTTCCTCGAGCTTCACTTCGACGACGCAAACCTCACGGCGAACGCGCCCTTCAGCCACGGCGAAAAGGACGTCGAAGCGAGCGAAGAGCCGCCGGAAGACGACGAACCTGGGTCTCGAAAAGGAGCCATCTTTGCTCTTCTCGTTGGGTTACTCTTCTCGATCGCCGTCGCATACCTCGTCCGGAAGAAAGTTTTCGCCGACGGATCGGGAGACGAAGACGAACTGTCGTTCGATTCCGAGAACTGACCGCTCAGAGCTACCGGAAGGCATACCGAGGCGGTCGACGGATCACGCGCTCTCGAACAGCGCGAGGAGCTACTCGACCGTATTTGGTCCGGAGCGTCTCGCTATCGAATCGACGGGATGTACGTTCTTTTCGAACGCACTCCCGACAAAAATGTCCTCTTGATGATATATCGGGACGATAGGCCATCTCCTAACCCAGAAGAGCTTTGTCGATAGATCGACTATAACGGCTGTGAGTCTCTTTCGTGCCGCACTCGCCGTCGCCGAATCGGAAGGCGAGGGCCCAGTCGATTGGTCTGCCGTCGGAAGCGCTGCCCGTGCCGGTGTCGATCCGGGCGCTCTGACGCTTTCGGCAGCCGATCGTGACGGCTACGCCGACGACGTCGCCGACGCGCGCGACGGCATCCGGGCAGCGTCGGGCGTCGATTTCGATTTGCCCGACACCGTCCAGATTCAGAATCGACACCACTGGATCGACGCGAACGTCGAGACGTTCCAGCGGTTGCTCGGCCCACTGGAGGAGCAGACGATGTTGGTCCCGTCGGTCGCCCGGACCGCAAACACCGGCTCGATGGCGGTCACCCTCGGCTTTCTGGCGAATAACGTCCTCGGCCAGTACGATCCACTGTTGCTCGGTGACGGCGATCACGGCCTTTATTTCGTCCATCCGAACATCGTTTCGATTGCCGGGGCGCTCGACGTTGAGCTCGATCGGTTCCGACGCTGGATCGCTTTCCACGAGGTAGCTCACGCGGCCGAGTTCGGCGCCGCGCCGTGGCTCTCGTCGCATTTAGAACACCAGATGGAATCGACCGTCTCCGAACTGGCCGCGGGGCGCTTCGACCGGGAAGGGCTCACCGAACTCAACACGACGATGACCGCCGTCGAGGGCTACGCCGAACTGATCATGGATCGGGCGTTCGATCAGGAATATGCCGATCTCCGAAGAAAACTCGACGACAGGCGGCGGAACGTCGGACCGATCTCACAGATCGTCCGACGGTTGCTCGGATTCAACATGAAGCGAAAGCAGTACGAACGCGGTAAGGCCTTCTTCGATGCGGTCGCCGACGAGCGCGGGATCTCGGGCGCGGCAGTCGTCTGGGAAGCCCCGGAGAACCTCCCGAGTAACGAAGAACTCGACGATCCCGCGAAGTGGCTCGCTCGAGTCGGGTGACCGGCCCGTAAAAATGAAACCGGTCGCCGTACGGGCGTGACGGGATTCGAACCCGCGCTCTAGAGGTTAGGAACCTCTCGCCTTGATCCGCTAGGCCACACGCCCACAGGACGATGTAGCGGGAGTTACACGGGCGAAGATACTGGGGAGTGTAAACTCGATCGGTGCCGCTACGGTGCGTTCTGATCTTCGGCCGATTCAGGCGTTCTTTTCGTCGGTTTCGGCGTCTTCGATTTCGACTTCCGGATCGGATTTCGTGTCCGTCCCCGATTCTGTATCCGTGTCCGTGTCCGATCCCGTTTCGGCTTCAGTCTCCGGCTCGTCGCTTTCGACCGTCGGCTCCCCCTCGGAGCTGCCCTCCGAGACGCCTTCGCGCATCTCCTGGAGTTCCTGTTCGACTTCCTCGCGGCCTTTCTGGAACTCGCCCATCGCTTCACCGGTCGACCGTGCGAGCTTCGGAATCTTGTTCGCGCCGAACAGCAGGACGGCGATCAGCAGGATGACGAGCAGTTCCGGACCACCGGGGATCCCAAACTGCAGTGGAAGTGAGGTTACCATCACTACCGAAAGCTAGCCAAGTATCGATTATAGGCTTTTTCCTCGATAACTAAAAGTGCGATCGTTCGATCGAGTGTGATTCGTCTACGCGCCGGACCGTTCTGGCTCGGAATCGATGTCAGTCTCCGATTCGGCCTCCGTAGTGGGTTCGTCCTCGGATTCGGCGTCCGGATCGGCGGTCGACTGGATCTCTTCGAGTTCCTCTTCGACCTGCTGGCGACCCTTCTTGAACTCTCCCGTTGCCGATCCCATCGACCGGGCGAGCTTCGGAAGCTTGCTCGCACCGAACAGGAGGATCAGGACGCCGGCGATCAACAGCAACTCCGGTGGGCCGAGTCCACCGATGAACAGCGGTGTTGTCATGCTTTGTCGTTCGCGTGGTTACTTGTAGGCCTTTCGACCCGAGCGCCGTTCCTCAATCATCTAGTTTTTTATTTGACATTTCTTCGGTATCGAAAACCGAAAATCACAGGGGGCCAGCGACCGATTGTCATACCATGGTCTCAAAAGGCGATGCAGCCCCAGACTTCACAGCACCGATGCGAACACCGGACGGCGACATCAGAGAGTTTACGCTCTCGTCGGCGCTCGAAGACGGGCCAGTCGTACTGGCGTTCTTCCCGGGCGCGTTTACGAGCGTCTGTACTGGCGAGATGCGGACGTTCCGTGACCGGCTCGACGATATCGAGGCCGCGGGTGCGTCGCTCTACGGCATCAGCATCGATTCTCCGTTCTCGCTGGGCGAGTTCGCCGAGCAGAACGATCTCACGTTCCCGCTCATCGGTGATACGAACAAAGAGGTCATCGACGCCTACGACGTCACCATGAACTTCGAGGATCTCGGTATCTCGGGCGTCGCGAAACGCTCTGTGTTCGTCGTCGACGAAGACGGGACGATCTCCTACGAGTGGATCTCCGACGACCCCGGTGTCGAACCCGATTACGACGAAGTAGAGGCGGCGGCCTCCGACGCAGCCTGATTCGGTAACCGTCGGCAACAGATCGGTCGTCAGCACCCGTCGGATACTTTTTGGCCGTCACGCTCGCGATATAGCTATGGATGAAGCCACCGACGACCGCCTGATGTACGATCCCGACGCCGATCACGCGTTCCCGGACGGGCCGGTCAACGACGTTCTAGAACGAATTAAACGCGACGAGGAGATCACGGCCTATCTCAAAGCGCAAAACGTCAACCCGGTTACTCGGATGGGATACAACGACCACGGAGCGAAACACATCGAAATCGTTCGTGGTGCCGGCCTTCGGCTGTACGATCTGCTGAAAGCCGGTGGCGTCGAATTCAACGGCGCGTCCGATCAGGGACTCGAAGAAGCCGATGAGGCGGTCATTATCGCCCTCGCGGCGACACTTCACGACGTCGGACACGTCGTTCACCGACACGATCACTCGTATTATTCGATCCCGATCGCATCCGACATTCTCGATCGATTCCTCGAGGAGATCGATCGATACGACCGCGAGGCTGCGATTCGGCTGAAGGGCGAGGTGCTGCATGCGATCCTCTGTCACCACAGCACCGAAACGCCACTCACAGAAGAAGCCGGCGTCGTCCGGCTCGCAGACGCACTCGATATGGAACGAGGGCGATCGCGGATCCCATACGAGAAAGGGCGCCGCGGCATCAACACGCTATCGAGCCGGGCGATCAGCGACGTGTCGCTTTGTCCCGGTGAGAAGACGGCGGTAATGGTCGAAATCGAAATGACAGACGCGGTCGGTGTCTATCAGGTCGACGAGCTCTTGAAACACAAACTGCACGATTCTCGGCTCGAAGATCACGTCAGGATTGTCGCCGTCAACACGCGCACCGGCAGTGACGAGCTGGTCGAACGGATCGAGATGTGAAAAAGTAAAGACCGACTTACTGAAACCCCGTCCCGGAGAAGCTGACGCCGTTTTCGCTGACGTCGGCCTCACAGTCGAACACCGCCCGGATCGTGTTGTGGGCTTTCTCGTCGTGCATCGACGGATCGAGCGAGAAGACGCCGAACATCTCTCCCGAGCGGATCCGCGCTGTAAACACGTGCAGAAAACGAAACATCGTTCGCAACTCTGTGTACATGAGCGCGGTCGAAATCGATGCGAAGCCGACTCGCGCCCGGATCGTCTCGCCGTCGCTGTTCCGGTCGAACAGTTTGGCGAACTCGAGGCTAATTCCGGTCAGATCACCGGGTGAGTTCAACTGCCTGACCGGAACGCCCTCGACGGTAGTTTCGGCGTTCGTACAGTCGATGATACCGATCTGATCGCGATTTGTCCCGCGCCGTTCGAGCTCTTCGACGATCGTATTTGCTCCGGTGTTCGTCGTGATGATGACCGCCTGTTCGTCCTCCGCCGGCGCGATCACGTCCAGTAATCGCTGGTTCGTTGCGGTCGTGTTTCCCGTCATCAGGAGACTCACGCCATCGTCGAACGATGTCACATCGTCGAATCCGTCGACTCGATAGCTCACTCCGGATCACCCGAATTTTGTCCGTCGTTCTTTCCTTCGATATCGCGTACCATCGCGACGAACTCGTCGTCTTCCATCCCCGGAAGCGTCGTGTTGAGCTCGCTTTTGAGCTCGTCGATGCGGTTCTGGAGTTCGCGGAATTCCTCGTTGTCTTCCAGTTCCTCTTTCGGCTTCGAGGAGCGAAGCGCAGCCTGCTTCGAGGAAAGTGCGTACAGCTCCTGTTCGATATCGTCGAACGCAGTCCGGGATAAAAGCCGGTGTATCGTCTCGAGTAGCTCCTCACGCTCGACGGGTTTCGTCAGATAGTCGTCGAATCCCATCGTGATCACGTCGAAGTCGGGTTCGACCGCCGTCACCATCGCCACCTTACTGCTCGACGCTTGCTTTCGGATTTCCTGTAGCACCTCATCGCCGCTCATACCCGGCATCAGTCGGTCGAGTAACACGACGTCGACGTGCTCGCCGAACTGCTCTAACGCCTCTTCGCCATTGCTGGCGGTCAGCACCGTATAATCGTCCTCTAACCATCGAACGTACAATTCGATGAGGGCGTGCTCGTCCTCGACGACGAGAACTGTCGGCTTGTCATCTCCGTCGGCCATTCTATGAGTCCCGTTTTGTGGGTCTCTGTGATATGTATTCCGGGAAGTCACCGATTCGAACGGGTGCTGGCTGATACGGGCCCTTGTTGTCGCTTACCGGCGATCGCTGATGTCGGAGCGAGCGATCGCGTAACTCGGTACAACAGTCGGTATGAGAGTAAGGTTTACTTTCAGCCCGCTCCCGATACGTTCTAATCGTCGGCGTGACAGTTGTCTATATGGCCCGACTTCCGGGTATTGCTCCGCCCGAACAGGTCGTCTGTCACGTCGATATGGACTGCTTTTATGCGGCCTGTGAACGACTCCGCGAGCCCGAACTCGAGGGGGTGCCGCTCGTCGTCGGGATGGGCTATGAACCCGGCGAAACACACGGCGCCGTCGCGACAGCGAGCTATGAGGCCCGCGAGTACGGTGTCGAATCTGCGATGTCGATTTCGGCCGCTCTCGATCGGTTGCCCCGCCGGACCGACGTCGATGCCAACGAGACAGCGCCCACCGGTTTTTATCGACCCGTAGATATGGACTTCTATGAGTCCGTCAGCGAGGACGTACAGGACGTCCTCGAGAGTGCAGCGGAAACGGTTCGGATCGTCTCGATCGACGAGGCGTATCTCGATATCGGGGAGGTATCCTGGTCCGATGCGCTCTCGTTCGGTCGATCGCTGAAACGCGATATTGAGGACGCTGCCGGCATCCGGGCCTCGGTCGGGATCGCTCCGGATATGACAACCGCCAAACTCGCCTCGGACGCGGAGAAGCCGGACGGACTGGTCATCGTCGAACCGGACGAAGTACGTTCGTTTCTCGCTCCGATGGCCGTCGAATCACTCCACGGAGTCGGTCCGGTGACGGCGGAAGAGCTCCGTGAGATGGGGCTCGAGACCGCCGGCGAAATCGCCGCGACAGACGTATCTGCCCTCGTCGATGCCTTCGGCGAACGGGGGCGTGAACTCTATGCGCAAGCTCGGGGTGAGGATGACCGATCAGTCGAGCCACGAGGTCGGCCGAAGAGCCTCTCGTCAGAATCGGCCTTCGTCGATGCGACGACGGACTCGACTGAAAAGCGAAAGCGAGTAGAGACGCTTGCGAAGGACGTGGCCGAACGGGCGTCCGCGAAGGACGCGCTGTACAAGACGATCGGCATCAAGGTCGTTCGCCCGCCGTTCGACGTGAGTACACGTTCTCGAACGCTTTCTGGCCCGGTTGACGATCCCGAACTAATCGAGGCGATCGCGACGGAGTTACTCGAAGAGTTCGAGAACGATTCGGTCCGGAAGCTCGGCGTTCGACTGTCGAATCTCTCCTTCGACGAACGCGGGCAAGCGACGATCGAAGCCTGGGAACGCGAAGCGAATGAAACAGAACCGTTCGATGACTGGCAGTTCGACAGCGCACACAGACCGAGACAGACCGAGCTTTCACGGTTCGAGTGAGGCTGATAGGCTTTTGGTTCTACTCCTCACAAGGGGAATATGAACCGACTCGTCGCGGCAGATGAGAGCGCGTGGAAACTTCCGAATCACGCTCATATTATCGTCTACGAGACGAAGGACGAAAGCGAACTCATTACCGTCTATGACTGCGGCGCAGCCCAAAAGTCGCCGTCGGCACAGCTCATCGGCGAACTCATCCGTATCGATGCCGACCACGAACGCCTTTCTCAGCCAGTAGGCTACATCGCAAAGCTTCGGGAAGCATCCGTCCTCGAACGGCGTGGGGAATCGCAGTGGCTCGTTCGGCGGAGATAATCGAGCAGGCGGAACATGGGCCGATAGTCGGCGTCGGCGTTCCGCGCTCCCGCCTAGACCGACGACCGATCGAACTCAGTTCATGGGGCGTCTGGCCGCGGATTCTATTATATACCCTCGGGATGACCCGAGCGGACGGCGTTGTAGTCCGTCAGACGGCCGTCTGACGGAGAACTATGTATACCGGGCGTCTGTCCTCCGACGATGGGCGAGGAAACGATCACGGTCGGCAACGTAAGCGCCGGCACCGATGTGGACGCCGCGGTCGAACTCCCCGTTGTCGACGTGCTCACGGGGCGAGGGTTCATAACCGGCAAAAGCGGCAGCGGGAAATCGAACTCGGCGAGTGTCGTCTGTGAAAAACTGCTCGACAGCGGATACGGTATCCTGATCGTCGATATCGACGGCGAATACTACGGTCTCAAAGAGGAATACGAAATCCTCCACGTCGGGGCCGACGAGGAGTGCGATCTCAGGGTCGGCGTCGAACACGCAGGGAAGATAGCCGAACTCGCCTTACAACAGAACGTGCCGATCATCCTCGACGTCTCGTCGTTTCTCGACGAGTCGAAGGCTCGCGAGCTTTTGACCGAAGTGACGAAACAGCTGTTTGCGAAAGAAAAGAAGCTGAAACAGCCGTTTTTGATGCTCGTCGAGGAGGTCCACGAGTACATTCCGGAAGGCGGCGGCGTCGACGAATGTGGACGCATGCTGATCAAGGTCTCCAAACGAGGGAGAAAGCACGGTCTCGGAATCGTCGGTATCAGCCAGCGACCGGCGGACGTAAAGAAGGATTTCATCACCCAATGTGATTGGCTTGTCTGGCATCGCCTGACGTGGAACAACGACACGAAAGTCGTCGGCCGAATCCTCGGGGGGGAGTACGCCGACGTGATCGAGGAGATGGACGACGGCGAGAGCTTCCTCATGACGGACTGGAACGAGTCGATCCGTCGAGTGCAGTTCGAGCGCAAACGGACCTTCGATGCCGGGGCGACGCCCGGCCTCGAGGACTTCGAGCGCCCGGAGCTGAAAAGTGTCAGCGGCGACCTCGTCGACGAACTACAGGAGATCACCGACGAGCAGAACCAGCGGGAAAACCGGATCGAAGAACTCGAACGGGAGCTTCAACGGAAAGAAGAGCGAATCGGGGACCTCGAACGTCAGCTCTCGGAAGCCAGAGATCTCAAACAGATGGCCGACCGGTTCTCGCGGGCGATGATGGAGCAGGTCACGGGTCGACCGCTCTCGGTCGCGCCGGGGCGACAGTGCGAACTCGATGAGGCCGTTTCCGGCCCGGTTCAGCGCGATCCGAAACTCGAAGCCGATCTCGAGGCGGTCCGAAACGGCGACAGAGAGCCGACGCCACCGCCGGTCCCGGACGCTGAATCAGAGTGGGAAGCGAACGCAACCGACCGACCCTCCGGCGATACCACGACGGACGAAAAGACCGAGGACAAACGCGAAACAGCCAGCACCGGATCGACTGACGTTGACAACCAGACGGGCGATGTGGGATCGGAAATCGATTCCGACCCCTCCAGTTTCCCCGAATCTTCTGGGTCGATCGAGGGGATGTCAGATCCAGATAGCGAGGCTTCCCATGAGGGGACAGCAGATGGCCCATCCCGGCCGGGTATGCCGAACGACGCTTCCGGGAGATCTGATGAGCCGTCTACCGATCGATCCGAGTCGGTAGGGACCCCAAGAGAGCCGATCGTCTCGCGTCTTCAAAGCGAAATCGAAGCACTCGAGGAGATACCGTATGAGATGCTCAAACAGTACCGTCGGTACGGACCCGCGACGCCGCAGGAGTGTCACGCCGCCGCCGGCGGCTCCGGTGATCGCGGACCGGCGTATGCGATGAATCGTCGGCTCCGCCAGCTCGGGCTCGTCGATCACATCGGCTGTGGCCAGTACGATTACGCGCTGGGAGCGCTCGTTCGCGAGGAGTTAACCGATCCGATCAGGCCCGAGCGATCGCCGGACGAAGATACTGTCGCCGAACTCGTTTCTGCCATCGAGCGGGCCACGCTCGAAGGCGGTTCGGCAGACGGTGAGACGGAGGACGGACCGACGTCGGCGATGGAAACGGACGCCGACGAATCCCGAACCGAGTCCGAACTCGAACCGTGGCCAGAGCTATAGCGGCTCGACGAGCGCTTCCAGGGCTGCCCGCGGATCGTCGGCCTTGGCGACGCCGGACGCCAGAAGAACGCCTTCCGCGCCGAGATCAGCCGCCGCGGTGACGTCCTCTCCGGTTGAAATCCCGGCACCACAGAGGACGGGTACGTCCTCGCCGGCTGCATCGACCGAGTCCGTGACGATCTCCGGATCGGCCTTCGAGACGGGCGTCCCCGTTCCGATGAGTTCCGGCGGTTCGACGGCGACGGCGTCGGGCTGGAGGCTCGCGACGGCAGCGACCTGTCGGGGGTTGTTCGCACAGACGACCGTCTCGAGGCCGGCTCGCTTCGCAGCCCGAATTCCGGCATCGATGTCCGCCAATCGGAGTCGGCGCTCGGAGTGATTTAACAACGTACCGCTCGCACCGGCTCGAACTGTCGCCTCCGCGAGTGTCGATCCGGTGTGCGATCCGTGCTCGATGCCCGAAACGTGCTGTGCCCAGGTTTCGACACCGGTTTCTGCGACGGGGGCGATCTCTGCGGTCTGAGGTGCGATCGCGATTCGGACGCCCGTATCGTCGGCCACGTCGGCTGCGACCGTTGCGATCTCGACTGCCTCACACGGATAGGCTTTCAGGTTAAGTAGGACGAACATATCGATCAGGCGTCGCCCACGGAAAAATAGCTATCCATCACGCGCGACCGTTCGGGAGCATGCCTTCGAGAAGTTCTTATCTGATCGGACGATAGCATCGCCATGGACTCGGTCGTGGGACGTCGAGCCGTTCTCGCGGGCGCTTGTGTCGCTATCGCCGGTTGTACGGCAGACGAAGAACCGACAGAGCGGACACCGACCCCGGCGGACGAACGCGAACCGCTTTCGGGATCGTGGCCGATGTTCGCCTACGACACCGCAAACACTGGATACAACCCGGAGATCGACGGCCCCTACACTGAAATCGGTGAGGCCTGGACGTTCGAGACGGAGGGCGCGATCACTGCAGGCCCGGCGACCTCGGACAACACGCTCTATGTCGGCTCGACTGACGGTTCCGTGTACGCGCTCGATCCGTACGTCGGCGCAGAAATCTGGTCGTTCGAAACGGACGGTCCGATCTCGACGACGCCGGCGATCGTCGACGGAACCGTCTACGTCGGCTCCGGAGATGGAAACCTGTATGCGCTCGACGGCGACGACGGCACCGAGCGGTGGCGATTCGATACAGGTGGCCGGATCAATTCGAGCCCGACTGTGCGGACCGGTTCGGTCTACGTCGGGTCTGTGAGTAACGCGGTGTTCGCACTCGAGACCGAAAGCGGCGACTTGCAGTGGCGCTTCGAGACCGGTGGTTCGGTTCTCGGCTCGCCGGCGGTAACCGAAGAGACGCTCTACGTCGGCTCTGGCGATCAGCGTGTCTACGCGCTCGATACTGACGGCGGTACCGAACGCTGGGCGTTCAAAACGCGCGGGACCGTCGCCGGTGGACCGACGATGGATAACGGCGTCGTATACGCCGGATCCCGCGACCGGAACGTCTACGCGATCGATGCTGTCGAAGGCGACGGCCGGTGGTCGTTCGACGTCGGCGGGCAGATACAGGGTAGCCCGACGGTTACCGATGAGGCGGTTTTCGTCGGTTCGAACGACGGTCACCTCTATGCGATCGCCCACGACGGCGACGATCCGGACGGCCTGTGGCGATTCAGAACCGGCGACTCGGTCACGGCGAGCGCGGCAGCGACGGCGACACATATCTTCGTGGCATCGAACAGCGGTAATCTCTTTGCGATCTTGCCGGACGACGGAGCATCTATCTGGCGGTTCGAGGTCGAATCGGAACTAAAAGCGGGACCTGCCGTCTCCGAGGAGTGGCTCTATTTCGGTGCCACCGACGGTTCAGTGTACGCGTTACAGTCCGGAGGAAACATATCGGGAGAGTAACGACTCGACTGCCGGTGGACGACCACTGGCGTCGTTGTCGGGAACCTATTCGTCTTCTCGTTTGAGTCGCCGGAGACCGTCTCGAGCACGTTCTTCTTCCTCGGTGACGGGAACACCCCCGTAGTGGACGCGCTCGAACGCTGTCGCGATCGAATCGACGGCTTCGACGTCGATCTCACGCTTTCGGGCGAGCCGTCGGCACTCATCCGCCGTCGTCGTTTCGGGGGAGTCCGGGTCGACATGCTGCATCATCGTCAGCCAGGCCCGATCGACGACGCTTCTCGGCCCCGTCTCTGGCCACGGTTTCTCTGTCGAGGCGGCTTCGCCCGTCGTGGCGTCCGGCGGAACGAACAGAGAACGCAGTAGCTCTCGGTATCGATACGCGAGCGTTCCGAGCACCGCGGCCACCAAAAGTGGTGCGAGCGTTCGCAGTATCACGGCAAGCAGAGCCAGCAGTCGGTCGAGCAGGGGTAGCTCACTGGAGGAAGCTCCCGTCCCGGAACCGGATCCACTCTGTCGATCCTGCTGGTCGCGTTCCCCGGTTCCTTCAGAAACGTCGGTAGACTCGGTTTCGTCGGTCTCGTCGATTTCGTCTCCTCCTTCGATCTCCTCTCGTATCGTAGCGGCGTCGCCTTGCCCGATCGGAAGCCGATCCCAGTCCGGATTGATCTCGTCCTGTGGGTCTGTCGTCAGCGTCGTGTCTAACGTCGTCGCTGCGACGACGAGCGCCGAGATTGACAACACGACGAGCGAGAGAGATACCACACTCGACCGATTCATAATTGCCGGATTGACCGATGGCGGCGAGGGGTAACCGAACGTGGAGTCAGTCCGGAAGTGACGTGCCGCATGTGCCGGTACGTCGACAGACTGTCGAATAGTTATACCATACTTACCCACCGAAAGGCCGTCATTTCATACGGGTTATTGTAACGAATTACCGGTAGACGCCCGGACGATTCAGCGTTCACCGGTAAAAGACTACAATAACCCGTATCAGGAGACGGTGCCGGTTCACTCCGAACCGTAGACACGCCCCTCGACGTTCGTCGACTACTCTCGCCGGAAAAGCGGGGAGTTCTTACCACCGGAGACGTTACGAACCGTTAGATGCGCGTCGAGACGCTGGGAGACGGCGAGCCGGAAGTCGCGATCGTCGGCAGCATCCACGGGGACGAACCCTGTGGTGCGACCGCGATCAAGTCGCTTCTGGACGCCGATCTCGACGTCGAACGGCCGGTTAAACTCGTCATCGCAAACGAGAAAGCCCTGGCCCGAGACGTCAGGTACGTCGGCGAAGATCTCAACCGGGCGTTTCCGGGCTCACCGGACGCGGACACTCACGAGGGGCGGCTAGCCCACGAACTTCTGTCCGAGATCCGCGGCTGTGAGATCCTCTCGCTGCACTCGACACAGTCGTATCCGGCACCGTTTGCACTGGTCGACGAACTCGACGGACAGGCTCGATCGGTCTGTCCGTATCTGACCGTCGAAGCACTCGTCGAGACAGCCGATTACAGCGGTGGGCGCCTCATCGCCTATCCCGGTGTGATCGAACTCGAATGCGGGCTTCAGCGTTCGGAGGCGGCCGCCGAAAACGCCGAGTTGCTCTCGCGGGAATTCCTCGTCGCCGTTGGCGCCCTCTCCGGCGAAAAGAAGCCACGCCATCATCCGCTTTCGGTGTTTCGGCTCGAAAAACAGATTCCCAAACCCGACGCCGACCGCTATGAGGTCTTCGTCGAGAACTTCGAGCGTGTTGCGGAGGGGGAACGCTTCGCCGCGGCCGACGACGAACCGCTCGTCGCCGATCGGCCGTTCTATCCGATCCTGCTTTCGGCGTACGGCTATCGGAACGTCTTCGGGTACGCCGGCAGTCTCGTCGGCCGACTCGACGGCGAACCAGCGGCCCGTCCCGGTCGAGAGACGCCCGTCCAGACCGACCGCGGAAGCCGAAAGCGCTAGTCGATCTCCGGAGCGAACTCGACGAGCGTCAAATCACGACCGAGCATACAGTGCTCGTGAGGCGGGTCGCCGACGACTTCGGTGATCTGATACTCCGTTCCGAATTCGGCACCCGCTGGCTCGCAGTACTCGTGGCTCGGACACTCGGTGTATGGACAGCCCCCCTCGAGTTCGGCCTTACTCCCCGCATAAGCGGCGTTCGATGCGACGTTCGCGAGCACCGGCGCTGGCTCTACGTCCACCGCCGTCACACCGGTCGCGTGGACGGCACATTCGAGCGTTCCCGAATCGCGAGTTCCAGTCACGCGATACCGACGACCGACGGCCAGATTCAGACACTGCTCGCGGTACGGACATCCCTCACAGGCGGCCGATTCGCCGCCATAGACGAACTCGGTGCCCACCTCCGCGAGCGTCTCACCGATGAGCGTGACCTTCGACATACCCGAGATACTCCCGGAAGTATGTTAAGCCCGTCGTCGGCGTGACAGCGCCGAAGGGTCGAGTCGAGAGCGGGTCAGGAGACGTCCGTATCGAAGACGTGCAGCGGCCACTCGAGTTCGTGTTCGAGCGCGAGTGTTTGTTCCTGATCGGTCAACTCTCGAGTCCGAAGCTCGACGCGGCCGCCGATTTCGAGATCGTCGTAGTCGGCGTCGACCCGTCCGGTGAGCCGCCCCCCGGAGTCGAGCTCGACGACGGCGATCGCATACGGCGCATCCGCCGAAAGCGCCGGCGGGGGCGTATGGACCGCGGTGTAGCTGTAGACCGTGCCAGTCTTTGGCTGAGGTTCGATATCGACGTTTCGGCCGCCGCAACCGTAGCAGGCCGGTCGCGGCGGGAGCAACACCCCTCCACAGTCTCGACAGACACCACCGAGTAGCTCACCGTCCGCGAGAGCGGCAAAAAATCCCGGCAACGTCAGCGGACTGTCGGCGTCGAGTCGGTCGTCGGAGCTCATCGGGGCACCTCCGCGGTAAGGACGTGTGCGACGGTAACCGCGTCGGCGACGCCGCCTTCATTTATCAAAAGCGCCGTCTCCGCTCCAGGAACTGTGCGCTCGCCGGCCGTCCCCGTCAGTTGCTCGTAGGCTTCGATCGCCTGCAGCAGTCCCGTCGCCCCGATCGGGTGGCCGCGGGCTTTCAGCCCGCCGCTGGTGCTGAGCGAAACGTCACTCCAGCCGTCGTCTCGCTCTTCGGGCGGCAGATAACTCTGATAGCCGCGTCCGGTCGGCGCGAAGCCGGCGGCCTCGGCCAAAAGCGCCTCCGAGACGGTGAACGCGTCGTGGACTTCGGCGATGTCGACGTCTTCGGGTCCGACGTCCGCCTCCTCGTAGGCCTGCTCGGCGGCGATAGCTGCGCCCTCGATTTCGGTCATGTTTCGTTCGGCGACGGCGATGTTGTTCGCGGCCGCGCCGGACCCGCCGACGGCGACCGACGGAACGCCGAGGCCGTCGGCGATTTCGGCGGTCGTGACGAGTACGACCGCGGCGGCGTCCCCGATCGGGGCGCAATCGTACAGTTTCAGCGGCGGCGCGATCGGTTGTGAGTTCAAAACGGTGTCGACGTCGATCTCCTGACTGAACTGGGCTCTCGGATTCTTCGCCGCGTATCGGTGATTCTTGACGGCGATCTCGGCCAGTTCCCGCTCGGTGGCGTCAGTCTCATGGAGGTATCGCTGTGCGAGCAGCGCGTACTGGCTCGGCGCGGTCACGCCGGATCGCTGCTCGATCGCGCGATCGAACGCTGCCGAAAGCGAATCGGTCGCACCGCCCGTCCCGCCGGCGGTCATCTTTTCGACGCCGCAGGCCAACACGCCCTCGTGTTCGCCGTTTCGGACGTCTTTGACCGCGTGTCGGAGCGCGAGCGCACCCGCGGCCGCACACCCCTCGACCCGCTCGGCGGGAACGTTTCTGAGCCCCGCCCACTCGGCGAGTAACGTTCCGTGCATGATCTGGTGTTCGTACTGTTCGGACTGGTTGCCGACGTACACCGCATCGGCGAGTTCCGCCGGATCGGAAAGCCCATCGAAGGCCTCCGCGACGGCGATCGAGAACAGATCTCTGCCGGGGAGGTCACTTCGGCCGATGGACGACGATCCGACCGCTGCGATCACTGGCTGTGGCATCTCATCTCACAGTACCCGACGGGCTCGAATAGGTCTTCTGCTGTCGCTTTCTGCGGCTTTCGATCGCCGACGTTACTCCGCGCGTTATTCGAACTCGGCGTCGCGGTTCTCGACGAACGCCGCCATCCCCTCGCGTTGATCCGGGGTGCCGAAGAGCCCGGCGAAGGTTCGTTTCTCGTACTCGAGGCCGCCGGTTTCGTCTAAGCCCTGTGCGATCGACTGCTTTGCCGCCCGCAGTGCGAAGGCCGGCTTCTCAGCGAGTTCGGAGGCGAGTTCAGCAGCTCGGTCGTCGATCTCCTCGTCGGGGACGACTTCGCCGAAGAGACCCTCCTCCGCTGCGGTCTCGGCGTCGAGCCGCTGGCCGAGATAGATCATCCGCTTTGCGGTCTCCTCGCCGACGAGTCGTGGAAGTCGCTGGGTGCCGCCCCAGCCGGGGATGATACCGAGATCGATCTCCGTGTTGCCGATGAGCGCGGATTCACTCCCGATCCGGAGATCGCAGGCCAGCGCCATCTCACAGCCGCCGCCGAACGCGTAACCGTCTACCACGGCGATCGTCGGCGCGGGAAACTGCGCCAGCGCATCGGCGACACGGTGGCCGAGTTCGCCCCACGCCTGCGCCTGTTCCGTCGAGAGGTCTTTCATGTATTTGATATCTGCGCCGGCGATGAACGCCTTCTCGCCGGCACCGCTGAGGACGAGCACGCGGGCGTCGTTCGCCTCCGCCTCGGCGATGGCCTCATCCATCGCCTCGAGCGTCTCGACGTTCAACGCGTTGAGCGCGTCCGGCCGGTCGACGGTTACGGTTGCGATGTCGCCGCTCCACTCCAGTTCGACGGTCTCCCAGGACATGCGGACGGCTTCACGAGGTCGGTCGATAAAGCTACTGTCTGTCGGTCAGCTCCTCGAGCTTCTCGAGGTAGGCTTCGCGAGGCACCTGATACAGGGACCGATAATCGATCTCACCCGCCGAAAAGTCCCGCGTTAACCGTTCGGTCGCCTCGATCGCGTCGGCTCGATCGTCGTACGCCTCCGGCTTTCGCTCGACGTCCGGCTCCAGTCGGAGCCGTACCAGCCACGGCGCGTCCGGTGGGAGGTTTCGGTTCCCCTCCGGCCGGCGGGTCCGACGGCCACGGGCGAGATAGATCGTCGGTAGGCAGCTTGAGGGAAACGCCGATCCGTCGAAGACGTCCGGCCTGTAGGCGAGGATCGCTCGATCGTCCTCGGCGTTCCAGACGACCCACCCCTCCCCGAGTGCCGACTCTTCGAGCATACCGCCGGTTCGGGAGCGAACAGTATCAGTTCCCCGGTCGAACGGCCCGTCTGAACCTTGCCGATCACGGGTTCGTAAACAACTCGCCGTCGGGGACTTCGAAGATTCCGATCCGCGCGCCGGCGTCCATCCAGCCGTGGCCATACGAAAACGACGCGAGGGCGTTGACCGGGTCGTCCTGCGTCCGAAAATGTCGTCCGTCCTCGAGATACGACTGTGCCATCTCCCGGTACTTCAGCGCTGCCTCGTGCAGTGGCGTCCCTTCTTGGGGGGCGATCTCGGCGGCGTCGAGCGCCGACGCCAGTAACGTCTCGTATCGATCCGTCTTCTCCTCGAGATCCGCCGTCATATCCCGCCTTTCGAAGCGCTGCGTGAAAGGGATTCGTTCTTCACTCTCGATTCAAAACCCCTTCCCGAGGAGCTCTCTGGCGATTATGTTCTTTTGGATTTCGGTGGTTCCCTCGTAGATCTGTGTGATCTTCGCATCGCGATAAAACCGCTCGACGTCGAAGTCGTCGACGTATCCTGCGCCGCCGTGGATCTGGACCGCTTCGTCGGCGTTCTCGACGGCAACACGGGAGGCGAACTCCTTGGCCATCGAGGCCAGCTTCGTCAACTGTCCGTCCGAGTTGTCGACGGACCACGCCGATTTATACGTGAGGTTACGCGCGGCTTCGACGTTCGTGTGCATGTCGGCGAGCTTGTGCTGGATCGCCTGGAAATCGCCGATCGGGCGACCGAACTGTTCGCGCTCTTGGGCGTACTCCAGCGCTCGCTCTGCGGTGCCTTTCGCGATTCCGACCGCCTGTGCTGCCACCCCGGTTCGGGTTTCGTCGAAAAACTGCATCACCTGCAGAAAGCCCATCCCTCGCGTACCGACCAGATTCTCCTCGGGGATGCGGACGTCATCGAGGAGGAGTTCGGCCGTGTCGGAGGCGCGGATACCCATCTTGCCGGTGATCTTCTCGGCTTCGAAGCCATCGCGGTCGGATTCGACGATGATCTGAGAAAAGCCGTTGTATCGCCCCTCCGCGTCCGGATCGGTCTCACAGAGGACGACGAAGAAGTCACCGACGGACCCGTTGGTGATCCACATCTTGTTTCCGTTTATCACCCACTCGTCTCCGTCCTTTTCGGCGCGCGTGCTCACACTCGAGACGTCCGACCCCGTATCCGGTTCCGAGATAGCGGCCCCACAGATCGACTCGCCGGTCGCGATCGGCTCGAGGAACCTTTCTTTTTGCTCTTCGGTCCCGAACTCGAGGATCGCTTCCGTTCCGAACCCACTCGATGAGAGACACAGCCCGATACCGGGATCGGCCGCGAAGAGCTCTTCGATGAAGATAGCGGTTTCGAGGACGTTGTATCCAGCACCGCCGTACTCCATCGGTATCTGGGGCGCGATCAGCCCGCTATCGGCGGCCGTCTCGATGACTTCCCACGGGTAGGTCTCGTCCCGATCGTACTCTCTGGCGACAGGCCTTATTTCCTCCTCTCCGAACTCTCGAATCGTCTTTCTCAGCTGTTTTTGCTCGTCGGTTAACCCGAAGTCCATACCAGTATATCAGACCGGAGGCATAAAACGCCACGCATATCTAACGTTGTTTCCCGTATCTGCAGTATAAGATTACGATGGTAAGGTAATTACGCCAAGAGAGGACAGTCAGTATGGACGATGAGAGATACCGTAACGAAAAGCCGTGTTCGCGTTACTCGAGTTCGACGTACTGTTCTTCCCACTCGCGACGGGCATCGATCTCACGGCGTCCGCGTCGGGTCAGTGTATAGAAGTTCGTTCGACGGTCACGCTGACCTTTCTCGACGAGCCCTTTCTCGACGAGCGTATCGAGATTCGGATACAATCGACCGTGGTGGATCTCCTTTTCGTAGTAGTCCTCTAGCTCCTCTTTTATCGCGAGTCCGTGCGGATCATCACGTCCTGTAATAACGTACAGGAGGTCGCGCTGGAAACCTGTTAGGTCGTGCATCGGTTAGATCTATTCATACATTACTGTCTCGTTAATTTAAATATATCGGATCCGATGTATGTAGATCCGAGACCGTCGTTTAAACCCTTCAACGTCCGAATTGGCCGTTTGACGGTCCATCGGAACTGTGTCATACTCTCGGCAGTTGTACGGAAACAGAGCCGTTTCTGTAATACATCAATTTATTAATAACTTTCGCGTATAGAAGTTAGCAGTTCTCGTGTATAAAAAATACAACGAATACGGAACGGTCAGTTGGCGGTTGTTCGTCTGATTATCACTTTATAAGCTCTCAGCGACGGAGCCGCGATTACGAATGTGATTGTTACGTACCGTCGGACAGCGGCGTTGAGAGATTCGATCGGTGACGATTCCCGTCGTAACGATCAACCGTTCTGTCCGATGGTATAGAAGACGCAGACCGACGTCTGCTGGTGATCGTTTCCAGCGAGAGAGGAAAGCGATCCAGCCGGATGAAAAGAGCCGGCCGGACGCTTGCCGCCCTGAATTGGTCCCCGCTGACGCTTCGGCCCTCCAAGCGAAGCGTCAGTGTATACAAACGGTTAGCAGTGTATAAATGTACCGGACGTGGATGGCTTTTGACTGCGAGAGGTTTTCGTAGCCAGTCGGTCGGCATCAATCTTCCGGTGGCGTCTCTCGATTCGTCGCTGAACGCCCATGTATTCCTGCTGTAGCCTCTGTGAGGCCGTTCTTCGAAGCGCCGAAGGGCATCGACGGGCTCATAGGGAGTATCGTCGCCAACCGGGCGTTTCGTGATTCTCGACTCCGTCGTACCTCCCGGTCCGGTATTTCGGATTTATGAGCGTCTACGATAATCCCTATCAGATGTATTCCTCCTCGAGGACCCATCCGAGCGCGCGCTTGTAGTACGTAAACATCTGACGTACCCCCTCGTGGTTCATGTCTTCGTCGTCCAGTTCGGCTTTCAAAAATTCGTACTGCTCCCGTATCTCCTCTTCGTCGCGCATACGGAACAGTTGTTCGAGCGGGGAAATGAAACTTTGTTCTCGGGACGTAGTCGGGAGCGTTTTGAGGCACTACACCCAAAAAGAGAGTATGAAGATCCGCGGCCGGCGAGAGTGTAAGACGTGTGGGAACCGGTGGTCGTACTACGAAACCGGATCGGTGTCCTGTCCGTCCTGTGGCGGACTCGAGAGTGTCGGGACCGACGGGGAGCGCTCGCTTCATACGGCCACCGTAGCGACGCTTGATTTAACACCGGTCCACCAGCGGATCGATTCCGAACCGCTTCGCCGTCTGGCCGAAAAAGCGGTCGAGCGAGCTCGAGAATTCACTCGGGGCTATGGATTCATCGAAGCAGGAGAACTCCGGGAACTCGATGACACGTATCTCGCCGCGATGGAGCTTCGTCACGTCGGGGGCGAACTCGCTCGACGGATCGACGTCGCCGACGAGGAAGAGCTGTACTTTATCGATCTTCTCCGGGCTGACGATGGGGTGAGACCGTCATCGACGGACGTTCCACCTTCGCTGTCGGCGATGCGTGGGCTCGCCTACGCGAACGCGGTTTCGGAGTATCGGGCGGATCTCCGGACGTATCTCGAGGAGCATCCGGATTCGACAGTCAACAGCGCGGTCGAGCGGTTATCGAATCACATCAAGCGGATCCGAGCGCTGCAAGGGGACGTAACCCCCCGCGAGTCCGAGCGACTCCTCACCTCGGCTCGAGCGATCGGACGCTATCTTTCCGAGGGGGACGAAAGCGCGCTGCTCGAAGCCGAAGAGCGTCTCGACGCGCTCGGTTGACGGGAATCGACGAACAGATAGCGAACAGGTGACGTGGTCGGGCCTAGAGACTGCGTCCGCTCGTCACGCGACCGCCTCGACGGAACGCAGCCGAATCGTCAGGACATACGGGCGCTGGTTCCGTCCCCGTATTTAAACGTACGTCTCGAAAAGGCGTCTCACGAGGTCACGGTCGAACGTATTCTCCGGCACCTCCGACCACCATCGGACCGAATCGATCGATTCATCGTTCGCACGCGTGGCTTCCCGGGGGAACGATCCGCAAGGAGTTCCGAGAAACGTCGCGAAGTAGAACTCATATGAATCGTCGCTCCCGCTTCGAACGAAGGTTTGCTCTGCGATCGCGACCAGACTATCGATTTCGATTTCGAGACCGGTCTCCTCTTCGAGTTCCCGCCTCGCCCCGTCCCGTGGCAACTCCCCCGATTCGAGCCGTCCGCCGGGAAGCAACCACATCTCGTTCTCCCGCACCAGAAGTGCCTTTCCCCCGTGGACGACCAGTGCTCCGGCGCCCCACGCCCCATCGTCTCCGCGGTCGATCGCCTTCCTGAACCGCTCGGGTGAGATCTCGATTCGATCGCGTTTCCGATAGGGCTGTTCGTACCGGGCAGCCAGTTCATCGGGGGAGAGCGTCATCAGGGTAGCGTCACGTCGATATCGGTCTGGAGACCGGCGGCCTTTACCGTGTTGTACAGCAACATCGCACGCGTCATCGGTCCGACGCCGCCGGGAACCGGCGTGATCGCGTCGGCCTTCTCTGCTGCGGTCTCGTAGTCGACGTCGCCGACCAGCTCGTATCCCTTTTCGGTATCTGCATCGACGCGGTTGACGCCGACGTCGATCACTGTCGTCCCCTCCGATATCATCTCTCCGTCGATAAATTCGGGGCGCCCGGCCGCCGCCACGAGGATATCCGCATTCTGCGTCTTCCCGGCGAGATTTTCCGTCCGGGAGTGACAGACCGTCACCGTCGCGTTACCGTCGTCGGCCTTCTGGAGGAGAAGGTTCGCGAGCGGTTTGCCGACGATGTTCGAACGACCGACGATGACGGCGTCCGCACCCTCGGTCTCGATATCGTACGCTTCGAGGAGCTTCTGGATGCCATGGGGTGTACAGGGCCGGTACCGATCGTGCCCCGCGACGAGCCGTCCGACGTTTTCCGGGTGGAAGCCGTCGACGTCTTTCATCGGATCGATACTGCGCAACACCCGCCGCGTGTCGACCTGCTCGACGAGCGGCATCTGGACCAGAATACCGTGGATCTCCGGATCGTCGTTGAGTTCGTCGATCGTATCGTAGAGTTCCTCGGCGGGCGCGTCGGTCTCGATCTCGACGTGGGTGCTTTCGATGCCGACCTCCGCACAGTCGCGCTGTTTCATCGAGACGTACGTCTCACTTGCGGGATCGTCGCTCATCAGCACGGTCGCGAGTCCCGGGGCGACACCCTGCGATCGGAGCGTCTCGATACTTCCGGTGAGTGTCTCGCGAATATCGGCGGCGACGGCGTTTCCGTCGATGCGTGTCGTCATTACCGAATCGGCGGCGCGCTGGACGTATCAATGATTCGGGTTCGGACCTCCCGCGCCGGATTCCTCATACTGCGGGAGACACCTATTTCAACAGGGGGAACGTCGAACCGGCTGGTGTCGGGGGAGAGAATCCTTCCGTGCGATCGAATGTGTACGGAGTTACGTCCGGCAGTATCACCGATTGGATTACAGCTTTCCGCCGAGCACCTTCGCCGCCGTCAGTATCGGATCCCACGTCGTGTTGAACGGCGGTGCGTACGCGAGATCGTAATTCGAGAGTTCCGAGACGGTCACGCCCTCGGTGACGGCGCCGACGAGCGCGTGGCTTCGGTGGACGGCTCCCTCGCCGTACTCGCTGACGAGGCAGCCGCCGATCACGCGGCCGGTGTCGCGGTCGACGGTGAGCGTGACGCCGACAGTCCCTCCCCCCGGATAGTACCCGGCTCTCGATTTGGCCTCGATCGTCTCGGTGACCGGATCGAACCCCGCCTCTCGGGCGGTCTCGTGGTCGATCACGCCGGTTCTGGCGGCTTCGATTTCGAATGCCTTGACCGCGGCCGTTCCGGCGATCCCGCCACCTTCGGTCAGCGTCCCGGCGACGGTCTGTCCGACGGCCCGGCCGTGGCGGTTCGCAGTCAGTGCCAGCGGAACGTACGCCGGTTCGCCGGTGACCACGTGTTCGGCTTCGGCACAGTCACCTGCGGCGTAGACGTCCGGACGGTTCGTTTCGCGATATTCGTCGGTCGCGATCGCACCTGTCGGCCCGAGTTCGACTCCGGCATCTTCTGCGAGTTCCGTTCGCGGGCTGACGCCGGTTCCGAGAAGCACCATCTCGACCTCGATCTGTTCGTCTGCAGTCCGTACGGCCTCGACGTCGTCGTCGCCCTCGAGTGCCTCGACTTCCGTGTCGAGATATAGCGCCACGTCTTGTTCCCGGAGGTGTTCGGCGATAGTGTCGCTCGTCGCCTCGCTGAATCCCTTCAGAACGTGTCGGCCGCGCTGGAACAGATGGACCTCGAAGTCGTTTGCCGCGAGCGCCTCGGCCATTTCGACGCCGATGTATCCACCGCCGACGACCGCGACTGCCCCTTCACACGATTCGAGGAAGTGACACGCCGGGCCGCGATCGGGCTGTTCGGTCGGACTTTCCTCGCGGGAACGGGCGACGAAATCCCGGAGTTCCTTCCCGTCGGTCATCGAGCCGAGCGTGTAGACGCCTTCGAGATCGATCCCATCGATCGAGGGGACGACCGATTTCGCACCGGTCGCGATCAACAGGTGATCGTACGGCTGTCGTATCTCGTCGCCATCTCGTTCTACGGTGACCGCTCGGTCGTCCGGATCGATCCCGGTGACCTCGTGGCCGGTCCGGAGATCGATGTCCCGCTCTTTTCGGAACTCTTCGGGCGTGATCGAAACCAGGTCCTCGAGCGACTGGATCTCGCCTTTGATGTAGTAGGGCAGCCCACAGGCACCGTAGGAAACCCACTCTCCCTTCTCGAAGACGACGACCTCGAGCTCGGGATCATCCCGCTTTGCCTTACTCGCTGCCGACATGCCGGCCGCGTCACCGCCGATAACGACGAAGATACCCATAGGTACCCGTTCGTCTCAGAGATATATAAAAAGCGGTCGGATGTGTACCGAAAAAGAGACTCCAGTGAAGTTATACCGGTCGAGGGGCGACCGGCGTTCGATCGATCACTCGAAGTCGACGAACGAGCCTTCCCGGTCGTACAGCGGGAACTCCGCACAGAGATCGGCGACCTCCGCCGCGGCCTCGGATGTAACCGTCTCGTCGTCGGGGTTGTCCACGACGCGGTAAATGAGATCTGCGACCTGTCGGCAGGCGTCCTCGTCGAACCCGCGTGTCGTCAGCCCGGGTGTGCCGGCGCGAATGCCCGAGGGGTTAAACGGCGAGCGCGTTTCGCCCGGAACGGTGTTCTTGTTGAGGATGATCCCGACCTCCTCCAGGGCCTCCTCGGCGACGGTCCCGGACGTATCCGGATGAGATCCCCTGAGATCTACCAGGACGAGATGCGTGTCGGTCCCGCCCGAGACGAGCGAGAAACCGTGTTCCTGAAGCCGTTCTGCGAGTGCGGCCGCGTTCTCGACGATCTGCCGGGCGTACCGGTCGAAGTCGGGCGAGAGCGCCTCTTTGAAACCGACCGCCTTCCCGGCGATGTTGTGCATGAGCGGGCCGCCCTGTGCCCCGGGGAAGACCGCGGCGTCGATCGCGTCGGCGTGCTCCTCATCGCACATGATGATCCCGCCGCGACCGGCGCGGATCGTCTTGTGGGTCGAACCGGTGACGAAATCCGCGATCCCGACCGGTGATTCGTGGACACCGGCGGCGACGAGTCCGGTGATGTGTGCGATATCCGCGAGGTGATACGCGTCGGCCGCATCGGCGGCTTCCTGGACCTGCTCGAAGTCGACTTCCCGTGGGTACGCGGAGTAGCCCGAGACGACGATGTCCGGATCGAACGCTTCGGCCTGCTCCCGGAGGTCGTCGTAGTCGATATATCCGGTCTCGGGATCGATCTCGTACTGTTCGACCTCGTAGGTCTTGCCGGTGAAGTTCGCCGGGTGACCGTGGCTGAGATGGCCGCCGTGTTCGAGCTCTAACGAGAGGATCTTATCGCCCGGTTCGAGCATCGCGAGATAGACGCCCATGTTCGCCTGCGTACCCGAATGGGGCTGGACGTTGACGTGCTCTGGACCCCACAGTTCCTTCGCGCGCTCTATCGCGAGTGATTCGACTTCGTCGGCGTAGCCACACCCTGCATAGTAGCGTTCACCGGGATACCCCTCGGCGTATTTGTTCGTCAGCTCGGACCCCTGTGCCTCGAGGACGGCCTCGGAAACGTGGTTCTCGGAGGCGATCATTGCCAGTGTGTCTTCCTGGCGGTCGCGCTCGCCCGTGAGAGCGTCTGCCACCGCCGGGTCGACACTGCGGACCTGCTCGTATTGCATATACTGAGCGTGGGGTCCGCCGGGACAAGAAGCTACCCGTTCGAGAAGACGGCGGGGCAAAATCGCATCACGCGGTTCCGTCGCACGGTAGGGGTTGACATCGGCCAGATAAATCGCGGGTAGTAGCGTGTTTTGCAGACATATTGCCGCTAATATTAAATACATTCAAGGACTAACTTGTATACAGGCTGATGAACTCAAATATTATGGAGCGATCCGAGGCAGACGTACTCGGCAGAGTCCTTCAGGCCGGGGACGAAAGTCTGCTCGTCATCGCTCCGGACGCCCCGACGATCGAAGCGCTCGTCGAGGTGTTAGACGACGGGGCGCCCTCGATCCGCCTCCTCGCCGATCCGGACGCGCTCAAAACCGTGATGAGCGATTTCCTCCTCGCGGGGCGGGCCGCAGACCACATCGAGGCCGGGCGGCTCGAAATCCGGACCGACACCGACGGAGCCAACACCCTCCTTCTCACCGAAACGGCAGTCATCGCGGTCGTCCGTTCCGAGGATCACGCCGCCGGATTGACGACCGACGAAAAAGCGTTCGTTCAGGATGCGATCGAGCGGTTCGAATCCGACTGGGAACGCGCCGATCCTCACACGTTGCGAACGCCGTCTATGGCTCGCGTTCGAGAGACGCTGAAAGCGGAACTCGGTGAGGAGATCGCGGACGACTTCGACACCGTCCTGACGTCGCTCGAATCGACCGAGAACGATCACGTATTCGACGAGGTGACGATCGCACTGTTGATAGCAGCCAAAAACGAGGAGCTCCTGTACGATATCTCGAAGTGGGGCGAAGACGTCGGAATCGCATCGAAAGCCACGTTCTCCCGCACCAAAACCAGAATGGAAGAGGCGGGGATCATCGACACCGAGAAGGTCCCGATCGACGTGGGCCGCCCCCGACTCCGGCTGAAGTTCGCCGACGACCGTCTCAAAAACGCCGACGCCGACCAGCTCGTCGACATCGCCCGCCCGATGCTCGAGGGCTGATACGGACTGCTGTCGTCGTTTACCGGCGATCGATCGCCCGAAATCGGCGGTTTTTCTTCTCGACCCGTGCTCCACGGCTTTTATCGCCCATCCGGACGGAGAAGAAAGCATGATTACGAGCGTGATTCGTACTATCGACTGTACCTCTTTTAAACCGCAACGGACAGCACACCGTAGTTCAACCCGACGGCTGTCGAACGCCGCGACGAGAGATTCACGGAAGAACAGCCAGCAGTGTCGGATTTCGATGGTCGGTGAGCGGCTGTGACGACCGTCGGTCTGGCCGGAAGCGGCGTCGCGGCCGCGGCGATTCGAGCCGCTCTGGAGGACACCGACGCGGAACCGACGGCGGTCGATATCGATGCCGTCGGTCGAACGGACGTCGCGGTCGTCGTCGACGACGTCGGATCGGGAGCGTTTCGGCGGGCGGCAGAGCGTGCACGCGAGTCGGGAACACCTCTTTTCAGCGTCGAGCTCGGCGGGATCGGCGGTCGGGCGATCGACGACGTCGAGGCGGCTGTCTCGGGATATACACCGGGGATGGCGTGTTATGCGTGTCTCTGTGAACGGATCGAAGCGAACGACCCGGAGACGGGTGGGGGAGGATACGACCTTCGGACGGCTCGCTTCGCCGGTGCGATCGCCGGGAGGGAACTCGCGGCCCTCGCCGACGGGGAGCAATCGACGGTCCTCGGCGGCGTTATCGAACTCCCGTACACACAGCGACAGGTTCTGCCAGTCCCGTTTTGCGCCTGCTCGGACGGACCGACGAACCGTGGTCGGCTCCGCCGAAACGAGAACCCGCGATCGCTCGAAGAGTCCATTTCACTCGCCGAGGTCGCCTTCGACGAGCGGGTCGGACCGATCGCGTCCATCGGGGAACTCGAGTCGTTTCCGGTGCCGTATTATCTGGCGACGCTGGCCGAGACATCCTTCTCCGACGGTGACGCTCCGGATCACGCGGCGGGCGTCGGAATCGACTGGGATCCGGCGTTCATGAAGGCGATGGGAGAAGCACTGGAGCGCTACAGCGCCGCCGTCTACCGGACCGAGGCGTTCGTGACCCAACCGACGTCGCCGGTCGATCCGGCGCGGTTCGTCGGACCGAACGGAGACGACAGGGAGGTCCGTTACTGGCACGACGCCGAGGATCTCGAAACCGGAGAGACGGTGCAGGTACCCGCGGAACTCGTCGTGTTCCCGCCCCCGGATCGAGCGATACGGCCAGCGATCACCACCGGACTCGGACTCGGCAACGGAGGCGCCGAAGCCATCCGATCCGGACTCTATGAAGTCATAGAGCGCGACGCCGCGATGTTGGCGTGGTACTCGACGTACGAGCCAGTCGGCCTCGCTGTCGAGGATGAGGGATTCGAGACGCTTCGTAACCGCCTCGAAAGCGAGGGACTCTCGACGACTGTGCTTTCTCTCACACAGGACATCGACGTTCCCGTCGTCGCCGCCTGTGTTCACCGTGAGGGCGAATGGCCCCGGTTCGCGGCCGGCTCCGCGGCGAATCTCGATCCGGTAGCCGCCGCCCGGGGAGCGCTCGAAGAGGCGATCCAGAACTTCCTCGAACTGCGGCGGATGGGCGAGGATCGGGCGGCAGAAGCGGGTGGTGAGATCGGTGCCCACGCGGCGTTTCCCGAGGCGGCCCGCGAGTTCGTGACTCCGGAGCTTTCGGTTCCGGCCACCACTGTGGGGCCGACGGATCCACCGACCGGGAACGCGGAACTACAGGCACTTATCGACCGCGTGACCGCGGTCGGAATGGACGTCTACGCCGCCCGGTTGACGCCCCGCGACGTCGAAACGATGGGATTCGAATGCGTTCGTGTACTCGTTCCCGAAGCACAGCCGCTTTTCACCGGCGAACCGTACTTCGGTGAGCGGGCGCGAGCGGTTCCGGAGTCGCTCGGGTTCGAACCGCGCCTCGACCGGACGTACCACCCCTTCCCGTAGTCACGCCCGGTTACATGTACATCCGGTCGTCGGCGACGTGTTCCTTCCGGGTCGCTTCGATTCTGGCGGCGAGCTCCTCGTACTGTCTGGAGATGTCCTCTGCGAAGGTCTCCAGCGGATGTATGTCGAAGTCGATGTCGTAAATTCGATCGACGGCCTCCAGCAGCCGCAGTGACGCCTCGACGTCCGGTGTCCGGGCGTGGACCGGCGTCGTCAACAGGCAGGTCGGGACCCCGGTCTCCAGTGCGAGATCCAGTAGCTCGGCGTTGATACCTTCGAGAAATCCGCCCGTCATCGGCGTGATATCGGTTTCTTCCAGTCGGCGCTTTTGATACCCTTCGGTGGCGATATAAAACGGACGGTGGTCGTCCGGACCGTGGGCGATCGGTACCCCCGAAAGGACGACGATCTCTTCGATACCGGACTCTTCGACCTGGGCCGTGGTACCGTCAGCGAACGGGCGGGCCGCGAACGGCGGAATCGCGAGCTCGCCGACGAGGATGGTGAAATCGAACTCCGGCTTCGAGAACAGCCGGGTGTGTCGACGCGGCGTACCATTTTCGAACGGTGTGATCGCGGGCAACCCCTCGACGGCGATGTGTCCCGTCTGTTCGAGTCCGAGTTCGGTCGTGAGATAATCTGCCGCAGTGAGTCCGGCGAGCCCGTACTCTGCGAAGCCGGCAAGGAGTGTTCCGGCGTCGTCGCCGAACCGAACGTCGAAGGACAGATCGTGATCGCTAGCCATGTAGTACCGTTCGTCACGGCCGGACTTATACATCCGTGTCTCCCCGAACGAGGCTTCGGATCGAGATCGAACGAGAAGTATTGACAACGCTTTTTGCCGTTTCCGGTCGATTGGTTGGTATGAACGGTCCCTCGGCCCCGTTGCAGACGGAGCCACAGGAGCCGGAATCGACGCTCAGTGGGGGTCCCGGCCTCTCTCCCCCGGAGTGGCTTCCGGAAATCGTCCCCGTGTTCCTGTATCGGCTCGCCGTCGCGGTCGCCCTCATCATCTTCGCGTACTACCTCTCGCGGTTTGCACGGCAGATGCTCGGGCGACGGGTCGCCCGCCGGTTCAAACGGCCATCGGTGACCCAGACGATCCTCCGGGGACTTCAGGCTGCGATCTTGTTCGGTGCGATGTTGACCGCTTTGAGTTTCTTCGGGATCGGGTTCGGTAACATCGCGCTCTCCGTCGGTGTCTTCTCGGCGGTTGTGGGTATCATTCTCGCGCCGATCATCGGGAATATCATCAGCGGCGTCTTTATCCTCTCCGAACAGCCCTACGAGATCGGCGATATGATCGAGTTCGAGGATACCGACACGAAGGGATTCATCGAGGATATCACGCTCGTCTACACGAAAATGTTCACGCTCGATAACACGTTCATCGTACTACCGAACGGAACGATGCGAGAACGGGACGTGATCAACTACTCGGCGGAAGACACCCGTATCCGTATGTCTCTCGACGTCGGCGTGACCTACGAGAGCGATATCGAGATGGCTCGCGAGCAGATGGAAGCCGCCGCCCGTTCGATCGAGGGTGTGATTAAGGGCGGCCCGGATATCCGCATCGGTAGCGCCCGATATCCCGCTTCACCGACCACTCATATCGTCGAATTCGGTGACAACGAGGTACTTCTTCGACTTCGGTTCTGGGCGAGAGAGCCCTACAGACAGGCGTCGGTTCGATCGAAAATTCTGACGAGCATCTGGGAGCGGTTCGACGAACACGACATCGAGATCCCGTATCCGCACTCGCATATGGTGTTCGACGATACGAGCGGCGAACTGCAGGTCTCGATGCGAGAATCCGACATCCCGACGGAGACGCGATCGGGGGGTGCGACGGCCCGTACGGAGGCCGCCGCCGAAGAAAGCGACGACGCTACGACGGACTCACAGTGATCACTTCACAGTCGAGTTCTCGACGGAGGAACCCCTCGATATCCGGGTTTCCGATCACTCGCTGTATCATCCGACGCCATCGTCCGGCCTGTTTACGCCCGATAACGACGTAGTCCGCTTCCTCGGCGGCGATCTCATCGAGGATCGTCTCCTCGACCAAAAACCCGGGTCTGACGACGTACCGGGCGCGAGGAAGCCGGCCGAACTCCCGTTCCACCGCCTGTTTGAGTTCGGTCCGGGAAACGTCCTCGTCGGTCTGATAGAGGTTGACGTGTAATACAGTCAGATCGGCGTCGTGCTCTCTGGCGGTATCGATCGCTTCCGCGAGCGTCGCCCGCGAATGTTTCGAGAGTGGATATCGGACGGGAACCACGACGGTCGTCATTGCCGAACGAAGACTCGCTTGGTGTGTGAAACTTCCGATCGGGGTTCGTTCGAACGGATACGGAGGCGAATCCGTGACGGAACGCCTTATATACCGTTCCTGACGATCCGTCCCTCGACCACGGGATCGATACCTTCCGCCCGTGCGTACTCGATGAGAATCTCGTATTGGGTGTCTAGCTGTTCGATGAGGTGTGAGTCGGTGAGTGTCGGAAATTCCACCTCCGTGTGGAGAAGAAACTCCGAGACAGCGACGCGATACGAGCGACTATCGTCGATCGATTCGCCCGCGACGGTCGCCGACGTGAGCCGGTCGTCGTCGTGGTCGTACGTGAGCCGGGCACCCGAGACGTGCGCGTGCCACCAGTCGGATTCTCCGAACCCGGGCGTGTCAGCCCCCTCCTGAAAGACCGACCGGAGTTCGGATCCGGTGAGTTCGACGACGACGAGCGGTTCGTCGAACGGGACGAGCCCGATGAGGTCGGCGGTCGTCACCGCACCGGCGAGTGGCGGCCCGGTCCGGATCCCACCGCTGTTTTGAAGGCCGACGATCGGCGGCTCGGTACCGACGGCGCGTTCGGCCGCCCACCGGTATGCGTCGGCGACGAAGTTCCCGACCCGGCTTTCGCCACGGAACGCCTCCCGGTCGGTCCGGACGATCGGGGTATCGACGTGGCCGATGACGGTCTCGAGTCCCGCCGATTCGAGCCGATCCCGGTAGCGAGCGGTCAGACGCTCGTCGATCGGCCCGTCGGCGACGACGTGACGGGTAACGTCACCGGACTCGAGATCGACCTCCAAGACCGTCTTGCCGCCGCTTCCAGGGCGGGTGAGCACCGTCCCATCGATCCGTTCGATTCGTTCGGTATGGACGTGTCCGCCGAGGATAACGTCGATGTCACAGGCGGCCGCCAGCCGCCCGTCGGCTCGACCGAGGTGTGACAGGGCGACGACGTAATCCGCGCCGCGATCGCGGAGCGCTTCGACGGCGTCTCTGGCGGCCGCGATCGGTTCAGAGAAGACGAGATCGGCCCCGGTAGCGCCGATCGACGGTGTCGTCGGATCGGTGAGTCCGAAAAAGCCGACGCGTTTCGCACCGAGACGTTCGATCCCCCACCGATCGACGCCGGCGAACGGTTCGCCGCCCTGCTGTACGTTGGCCGAAAGCCATCGCTGCGGGGAGCGTCGAACCAACTCCGCGGTTCGATCGAGCCCGAAATCGAAGTCGTGGTTGCCGAACGTCTCGACCGCCGGCTCTATCGCCCCGAAGAACTCCAGCGCGATCTCTCCGCGAGAAACCAGCGGCAGGACGCCCGGGGCGGTATTGTCGCCGGTTCCACAGACGAGCGTCCGGTCGTCATCGAGCGAGGCGATCGTCCCGGCGAGGCGGCCGACCGACTCGGGATCGTCGTGGACGTTTTCGATATCCGAGTACTGAACCAGCCGCATGGTCGCGATTGGAGGTGGAACCGAAAAACGGTATCGTCTCGTGGACGGGCGAGAGACGAAGCCAAACATCGGGTCCGAGAAACGAGACTGTCGTCCGGTATCGTGACCGTTTTGCCGTCGGCTAACCGATGTGGGATATGGACGAACGGGTCGGACCGGACGGTGACGTGCTGTATATCTCCGCTTCGAGCGAGAAAGGGAATAAAGGGCCATTCCGGGTCGTCTACGCCGACGCCGAGCAGGCTCGTCGCTGGGGATTCTACTGTACGAACTGTCAATCGTTCGATAACGCGGTCGACTCGATGGGTCGAATCCAGTGTAACGAGTGTTCGAACTTCCACAAGGCCGAAGAGTGGGATGCAGCCCACGAATGAGATAATGGTGACATAGCCCGTTAAAGAGGGTCCTTCCAACGAATTTTTCCGACAATTCGAGCCTGCCGATCGGTGGACAGGTTATCGAACGGGTACGTGCGAATATTTATTTCCCGTCACTCCCAATGAACTGGTGAATGGGAGCTGTTAGCACATCCCTCATCGAAGAGGCACGCGACGTCTTCCGAGATCTCGGCTACGAGGTTACGGAGGAAGGCGAGGAACTTCGAGCAGAGCGGAAGTGGCGGACCGTCTATGTAACGGCCGCCGACCCGACCGAAGCGAACACACACGGTCGACTTCGTTGTTTCGTCGCCCGTGCCGAGAAAGCGGCAGACGTCCGAGATCAACTGCTGGAACTAGAGCCCGATTACGACTGGGCGGTCATCGCCATCGACGAAGAAAATTCACGCGTTCTCCATCCCAGCGCCGACGTCCTCCCGGCCCCGTAGGTGCGGTTTCGCCGTTTCAGGCTGATTCGAGTTCGTTGACCGCGGCGGAGACACCGGCGCCGGGATCAACGTCGATACCGTGGGCGGACAACGCTTCCCCCAGCGCACCGAGTACCTCGAGAACCGGGCCTCGTCGCGCACCGTGACCCATACAGCCGATACGGACGGCCTCGTCCGCGAACGCACCCAGTCCGGTCGCGATCTCGATGGAGTGTTCCTCCCGCATCGTGTCGACGATTTCTCCGGGAGCCAACCCACCGGGGAGCCGTGCGGTCGTCAGACTCGGAAGCCGTGCCGACGGCGCGACGACCGGTTCGAGGCCGAGCGCCCACAGCCCCTCCTGAAGTGCGGCGGAGAACCGTTCGTGGCGGTTCCACCGTGCGGGAAGGCCCTCCTCGTCGACGAGTCGAAGCGCCTCTCGCAGCGCATAGACGTTATTGACCGGCGCAGTGTGGTGGTATGCGCGCTCCTCACCCCAGTACCCCTCGAGCAAGGAGATATCCAGATACCACGACCGGACGGGCTCGTCTCTGTCGAGAACCTTCTCCATCGCGGCGTCGTTGACCGATAGCGGGCTGGCGCCCGGAGGACACGAGAGACATTTCTGGCCGCCCGAGTAGGCAGCGTCGATCCCCCACTCGTCCATCCGGAACTCGACACCGCCGAGGGAGGTCACACAGTCGGCGATAACGAGCGCACCGTGATCGTGGGCCGCTTCGGTGATCTCCGGCATCGAGGGCTGGAGGACGCCCGTGGAGGTCTCGGCGTGAACGACGCCGACCACGTCCGGATCGTACTCGGCGCACGCTTGCCGGACCGCCTCGGGGTCGAGCGGTTCGCCCCATCGCGATTCGATCGCGACTGGATCGCCGCCGGCCCGTCGGACCATTTCGGCCATCCGTCCGCCGAAGTAGCCGTTATCGGGGACGAGCGCCGTCTCGCCGGGCTCGACGAGGTTGCCGATCGCCGCCTCCATCGCCGCTGATCCGGTTCCGCTGACGGGGATCGTCCACTCGTTGTCCGTACGGAACGTCTCACGGAGCAGCGTCTGCGTCTCGTCCATCATCTCGACGAACGCCGGATCGAGATGACCGATCGGCGGCGTTCCGAACGCCCGCAGTACGCGGGGGTGCGTCTCGCTCGGGCCGGGGCCCATGAGGAGTCGATCCGGCGGTCGTAACTCGTCGATTGAGTCCATACACGACCGTCAACACCGGGCCACAAAAACGGTATGGTCTGGTGTGGTTGGCGTTCGCATACTGTCGCGCCTAACAGGCGACACCAATCCGTATCTGATACGCACGAAATTACGTCCGCCAGTATCACGGGACCGGCGAACGGACGGGCGGGGACGCGCTGAGGACTAACAGGCTGACGATACCGATCGACGCGGCGACGACGCCTGTACCGACGCCGACGTACTGGACCGACGTGGCGAGCCCGATCTGGGGAGTACCGATAGCGATTCCGGCACCCATCGCGATCGGCGTCAGCGTCGCCGTTATCCGCCCGGTCGCTTCGGCGATACCGACCAGTCCGCCCCGGAGCGACGGGGGCGCGAGATCGGTTACGATACTTCGATAGATCGAGAGCAGAACACCGAACCCGAACCCTTTCACGACGATTCCGGCGTAGGCGACCCAGATCGACGGCGCGAGAAAAACGACACTGATGCCGAAAACGAGCGCGAGATTCATCGCGATAAGCGGATACAGCCGACTTTCGAAGTGATCGGTGATACGTCCGGCTTGCGTGGCCGATATCGCGTAGCTGATACTGCCGAGCGCCGCCAGAATGCCGGCCTGTGTTGGCGTCCCGTCGAGCACCTCCACTACCAGAATCGAATTGTACGTCAAAAACCCGATGAACACGATATTTGGCGTCCCGCGGGCGGTGATCATCGCCGCGACGCGACGCTGGGTAACGAGGGCCCAGAGCTGTTCGAGTTGTTTCCCGACCTCGCGGTCACCCGATTCGATTTCTCTCTCACGCTCGCCCGATTCGTCTCCCGTCTGGTTCGTATCGGTCGGCTCCTCGAACCAGAGATACACGGCGATCGCGATCGGAAAGGCGATCGCCTGCAGCAAAAACGGATACTGCCAGGCCATCACGACGAGCACGCCGGCCGCGAGCGGAAAGACCGTCTGGACGACCCCCGAGCCGCTGAATCGGAGCCCCTGTCCGGTCGCCTCTTTCGTCCCCTCGTATAGATCGCCGATACTCGTGATGACGATCGGACTCAGTGCAGCGAACCCGAGTCCCTGCAGTAATCGCAGCGCCAGTGCGACCCTGAAATCCGTCGTCAGAGCGATCGCCGTCCCCGCGCTACCGAAACAGAGGAGTCCGAAGATGAGCACGGGGCGTCGACCGTAGCGGTCCGCGATCATCCCGACGACCGGTATCAGAACGATCGCCGGTGCGGTGAAAAACGAGATCATCAACCCGATACTGGCCGCCGACGCGCCGAACGGGTCGATCAGCGAGTCCAACACGGGCGAAAGCAGCGCCGTCCCGAGCGGTGCGACCATGTTCGTGAGCAGGAGCAACTGAAACGGCCTCTCTTTGAGGATTTCCGCGTCCTTCCCGACGAACCATCTAAGCGTGAACACGTTTCTTACCGAGGCACCGATCGGCCGCGTATTAATCCTATACATTCGCACCCAATTGTCGGATATCGATACGTGTAGACAGGCGATGCTGGATCGCGTTCGAACGTCGATGCCCGTCGCGTTCGGACATCGATGTCCATTCGTATATGAAAGTTGATATATCGACCCCAACGTATATTGAGCCACGGAGAGTCTACCGCGTTACCGGTAAACGGAATCAGAACGCCGGTGTGAGTACATATGGTATTCAAAAAGATCACGCTCATCGGAACGAGCGACGAGAGTTTCGATGCCGCAGCCGACGACGCGATCGATCGTGCCGAAGACACACTCGACAACATCTACTGGGCGGAGATCGAGGAGTTCGGCGTCGAACTCGCCTCCGTCGACGGCCGGGAGTATCAGGCCGAAGTCGAAGTCGCCTTCGAGCTAGAGGATTGAGAGCCTTCGGCGGTGGACGGATCGAACACGATTCTCGCGTGAACGTCCTGGCACCAAATCCGGGGCCTTTACCGCTCCGAGAGATCGGCTGAGCTACTCGTTTCGGGGGCTCGAGGGGTGATACGACGTCTCGTACTCGCCGGGGCGATCGTCGAGGCGATCCGGATTGATCCGACCGCCCAGAAGCATGAAGTCCAGCACGGTCAGATACAGCATCGCCTCGACGACGGGAACACCCCGGGGCGGCAAGACGGGATCGTGACGACCGATGACCTGTGCGTCCTCGACGATCTCGTCGGTCTCCCAGTCTGCGGTCCGCTGTTCTTTCGGGATCGACGTGGGTGCGTGCAGGGTCACTTCGCCGTATATCGGCAACCCGGAGGTGATGCCGCCCTGCAGACCGCCGTGGTCGTTCTCCATCGGCACCGGATCGCCCTCCTCGGCGACGACGTCGTCGCGATCACCCTCGTAGAACGTCCAGTCGTCGTTGCGTTCCCTCCCCGTGTACGTTCTGGCTTCCCTCCCGAGGCCGAACTCGAACGCCGTCGTCGCCGGCACCGAGAGCATCGCCTGCCCGAGTCGGGCCTCGAAGGAATCGAAACGGGGCGAACCGAGTCCGCGGGGGACGCCGCGGATCTCGAATTCGATCGAACCGCCGATCGAGTCGCCGGCCTGCTGATACTCGTCGATACGCTCTCGCATTCGCTCGGCCGTCTCGGGGTGCGCACAGCGAACGTCGTTTTCTTCGGAGTGTTCGAGCATCTCCTCGAAGGTGACCCCGGGCGCTTCGATGTCGCCGATCTGATTGACGTGGGCTTTAATCTGTATGTCGTATTCTGCCTGTTCGAGAACCTGCTTTGCGATCGCACCCGCGGCGACCCAGTTTACGGTTTCGCGGGCCGACGAACGCCCGCCGCCGCCCCAGTTTCGAGTCCCGAACTTCGCAGAGTAGGTGAAATCGGCGTGACTCGGTCGCGGGGCGGTGATAAACGGCTCGTATTTGCCGGAGCGGGCGTCTTTGTTCTGGATGACCATCCCGATCGGCGTCCCGGTCGTATAGCCATCGAGCGTCCCGGAGTTGATCGTCACCTCGTCGGGTTCGCCGCGGCTCGTCGTGATCTTCGATTGGCCGGGTTTCCGACGGTCGAGTTCCCGTTGAATCGCCTCTTCGTCGAGTTCGACGCCGGCCGGACACCCCGAGACGGTGACCCCCATCGCCTCACCGTGGCTCTCTCCGTAGGTTGTCACCTGAAAGAGCCGGCCGAAACGGTTTCCATTCATTGTCGGTCACTCGGGACCGCGAGGGTTTAGCTTTTCCACTCCGGTCGGGATACGGTGCCGGTTGCCGGTCACATCCACTCCCGGTTTTGATTCCGATACACCAACTACCGCGAGCGACGGCGTTTTATAGTCTCGTTTGTTATACTGTGAGGGTTTGTGTATGCCCTACGAAACGGGACTCTCCTACGACGACGTGTTACTCGTTCCACAGCGGTCGCCCGTCGACAGCCGCGAAGAGGTCGACCTGACGACCGAACTGGCCGATGGCGTCACGCTCTCGGTTCCAGTCGTGACGGCAGCGATGGACACCGTCACCGAAGCAGAGATGGCGCACGCGATCGGCGAAGCCGGCGGTCTGGGCGTTGTCCACCGGTTCCTACCGATCGACGAGCAGGCGCGGATGGTCAGATCGGCGACGGACGCCGATCTCCCGGCGACGGGAGCGGTCGGTATCGCAGAAGCGTATCTCGAACGCGCGGCGGCGCTCGTCGACGCCGGGGCGTGTCTTCTAATGTTGGACGTCGCCCACGGCCACATGGAACGATCGATCGAGGCGACCGAGGAGCTCTCCGAGCGCTTCCCGGGGACATTGATCTGTGCCGGAAACGTCGCCACGGAGGCGGGCGTCAAAGATCTCGCGGAGGCCGGTGCAGACTGCGTCAAAATCGGCGTGGGCCCCGGCTCCCACTGCACGACGCGGGAGGTGACCGGCTTCGGCGTTCCCCAGTTCACCGCCGTCGAGCGGTGTACGAACGCCGCTCGCGAACACGACGTGACGACGATCGCCGACGGCGGGATTCGAACCTCCGGTGATGCGGTCAAGGCGCTCTTGGCGGGCGCAGATGCCGTGATGATGGGCGGGTACTTCGCCGGCACCGCCGAATCCCCCGGTGAGATCATCGAGATCGACGGCGAACAATACAAGCGATCTCGTGGGATGTCGACCGCTGCTGCCGCGGAGGACCGCGAGGACAAAGACAGAGATGTCGAAGCCGAGGAAGGTGTCGAATCCATCACGAAGTACACCGGTCCGTTCGAACCGCGACTGAAGGAGTTCACCGCCGGAATCCGCTCCGGTTTCTCGTACGCCGGCGCGCACGATCTGGAGACGGCCCGCAAGAACGCCGAGTTTATGCGAGTTACGGGGACGACCGACCGACGCAACGGAGCCCACGGGTTCGCACGCTCACGATAGTAGCCTTCCTACGGGAACTGCCGTAGTCCACGAAGCGCGTCCTCGCAACAGGAAGCCCCGCCCTCGGCGAGGCCGTCACGTCAGGCCGACCAAAGTGGGTTCGTTCACGAGTACCGGAGGCAGTGACTCGAACCTCAGAGCCGGCCTTCGATCGCCGGCTCGATGTCCTCGAGGTCGACCTGTTCGTCCTCGACGAACACCGCCGGAGTCCCGGAAACGCCCCACTGTTCGCCCAGCTCACGGTCGCCCTCGAGACGGTCTCGGTGCGCTTCGTTTTCCGCCGCCGAGCGAGCCGTCTCGCCGACGTTCGCAACCTCGTCTGCGACCGATTCGACAGCGTCGAACGTGTAGTTCTCCTGATGCTCGTAGATCGAGGTCGAAAACTCCCAGAACGCGTCGTTTCCTGCGTCTTCGAAGACGGCGCGGGCGGCGCTTGCGATCGCGTACGACCAGGTCTCGTCGACGGGTATCGGAAAGTCGGCGTGGAGGTAGCGCACGTCGCCGGGCTCGACGTATCGCTGGACGATCGCCGGCGTTACCCGTGATTTGAACTGTCGGCAGGCCGGACATGAGAAATCCTCGAAGACGGTCACCGTAACCGGTGCGGATTCGGCGCCTATCGCGGGGTGGTCACCGGAGTCGATCTCGTCCGGATCGGCCGCCGACCCGTCAGTACAGCCCGCGAGTGCGACGGCGGCGACCGCGCCCGCCGTGAGAAACCCGCGCCGGGTCGTCGTCTCGTGCATACGTACGCAAAGGTACGGATACAATTAAACGCTTCAGATCCATTGGGTACAACCGAACGCTTCGGATCCGTTGGATGCAATCAAACGCTTCGGGTCAGTTCCGTTAGCGAACGAGTACCGACACGCGAAGGAAACTCTCTCGATGAAGGACATCATTCGAACGAATTTCGACGAAAGCCCGGACGCATACGACGAGTATGAACGTCAGACCGGTCGGTTCGCGGCGCTCACAGACCGGCTCTATGAGTCGATGTCGACCCGAATCGAAGGAACCGATCCACCCGAGACGGTGTTGGATGCCGGCGCGGGAACGGGCATAAGCAGCCGCCGGCTCGCATCCAACGGTGCAACCCCGATCGCACTCGATATCAGTCGGGCGATGCTCGAAATGAACCCGATCGCAGACCGGATTCAGGGCGATTTCGATCGGCTACCGCTTGAGACCGACAGCGTCGACGCCGTCGCGTTCACGGCCTCGCTGTTTTTGTCGCCCGATCCGGCACGCGCCACCCGTGAGGCCCGACGGGTACTCCGTCCGGGTGGTTCCGTCGGTGCAGTCGCTCCGCTGGGCTGGATGACGGCGGACGGCGAGGACGTCTTCGCCTCGCTGGCGCGGAATTCGCGATCACCCACCAGCGCCGAGGCACTCGAAGCGGCGCTTCGGAAGTCATTCGAGGTCGAATCTGGCGTCTGGACGTTCGAGACGACTGCTGACGCGCTGCGAACGTTCCACAGAGTCCCGGCGATGGCTGCCCGGCTGTATCCGCGGCTCGACTCCGAAGAGCGAATCGAACGCGCCGGGAGGCTGCTTTCGGAGGTCGACGGTCCGCTCGAACAGCGCTGGCGATGGTTCGTCGGCGTCTGACGACGATGCCAGCCATTACCTGACCGTCGCGCCCACCTTCTGCGTCGTCGTCAGCCACGTGTGTCCGTCGCGTTCGCCCCAGACGGCCTCAAGCGATTCGAGTACGTCACGATCGCCGACGGCCGTATAGCTCGGACCGGTCCCCGACAGCGAGGCGGTCGCGGTCGGGAGGGCTTCAAGCAGAGGCTCGGTCGGATACCTCAGGGCGGCACAGAAGGCAAATCCGTTGACGGCCATTGCAGACTCGTAGTCGCCGGCTGCCGCAAGTTCGTAGACGGTATCGGCGACCGGCGCGATCCGCTCACATCTCGATACATCGGCGTCGGCTGAAAACGCCCTCTCGTCAGGCGTATAGACCAGCACATCCCAGCCGGGTTCGTCCCGCCGGAGTAGTTCGTCGTTCGTGTTGTCGGTGACGGTGACGCCGCCGAGCATCGACGCCGAGGCGTCGTCGAACGCGCCTGTGACTGTGACGCCGACGTCCCGCGCGGCCTCGACGCCGATTCGACAGGCGTCCTCGCGCTCGAGATCGACGTCGAGCGCATCGAGCGTCGCGAGCACCGTCGCGTTGGCGGCCGCGCTCGAGCTTTTCAGCCCGGAGGCCATCGGGATTTCACTTTCGGTTCGGACGTATCCGCCCTCGCCGTCGCCGAATCGGTCGACGATCAACTCGACACAGCGTTCGATGAGTCGGGTGTCGGCTTCGGGAGCGTCGGCGATCTCGCCCGAAACCGTCCCGGTTTCATCGAGTTCGACGGTCGCTTCGGTGTAGGCGTCGATCGCGAATGCCGAACCGTAGCCGTTCGCGAGCGCGTTCAGTACGGTGCCTGCTGCCGGTGCGGCTGCGCGGCCGTTCATCAGTTCCCTCTCGCCGGGGTGGCTACAAAGCCGTGGCGGTCGGACCCGAAAACGCCCGTGCGGGCGAGGAACCGGGACAGAGCGACTCGATCAATCCGGTTTCATCCCCTTATCTTCCTCGTTGAGGTATTCGACGACGGTATCGAAATCCGAGTCGGCTGCGACCTCGTAGTAGTGTTTCCCGTATTCGGTCTGATGGCCCAGCACGTCGAACATCTCGCTGTATTTGAACATGGGGCGTGCACCCTGTGACTCGGCGATCCCGTTCAGGATGTGTTTCATGATCCGGACGCCGTTTCCGGGGGCTTTCTTGATCTCGTCGGCCTCCCGCTGGACGGCGTCCATGAGTTCGCCGGATGGGACGACACGGTTTATCATCCCGAGTTCTTTCGCACGCGAGGCGTCGACCAGCTTTCCGGACAGGAGAAGTTCCTTCACCTCGTGGAGGTTCATCACGAACGGATAGATGAGCGCCGGTGGGACGCCACCCATTCGGATACCCGGATATCCGAACGTCGCGTCTTCGGTCGCGATGACCTGATCACAGACCATCGCGAGGTCACTTCCCCCGGCGAGACAGTACCCGTCGACGGCCGCGATGACCGGTTTGTTACACTCCCAGATGGCGTGGACGTGTTTGGTGCCCTCTTCGAATCGATCCAGTTGCTCGTCCACGGTCGGAACGCCGCCCCGATGTCCACTTCCGGACATATCGTATCCTGCCGAAAAGTTGTCGCCCTGTCCGGTGAGGATGATGACTCGCACGTCGTCGTCGTCTTCGGCCGTTTCGATGGCATCGACCAGTTCGCCGATCAACTCGCCGCTCAACGCGTTCGTGCGATCCGGACGATCGAGCGTGATCTCGGCGGTCATCTCCGCTTCGGTAACCACGTACTGTATGGTATCGTACATCAAATCTCGATGTGAACCTCCTCGTATATACAGTTACCTTCGTTTGAGAAATCTCGTTTTGAGAAGAGGGATGGCGGCTATACAGCGGATCGTGAGGAGACAGTTACGGTGCAGCAAAAATGAACGCAGAAACGCGGGACGATCGCTAGAGGATGTACGCACAGGTTCTGTGGTTTCTGCTAACGGTACCCAGCTCAACACCTGCGGCTTTCGGGGAGATCTTGTTTTGTCTTATACAGCGGCCGTATTGAACACAGAATCTGCCCGTAAAATTCTGTACGTATCCCGTATCGTATTCGTCTCCATGTATCATCTGAAAGTCTATTGGATACGTCGAGGGCGTCATACCACCGTTCACATGTCTTCACTTATATAGACCTTGTCAGAACCGGCGCGCAAGAGATAGAGGATGGATGCATCACCATTCGTCGAGTCGAGATTTGAAATGAAAAGCATCGTCAGTTCAAGGAGGCAGGGCCCACGTTCGAAACTCAAACATCAGCTGTAGCTAACGTGATTTTGATACTGATCTGGTTCCGACAGTCCCACATGGACTGTCGAGATGCGTCAAGCGGGTCTGTTCTAACTCGCAGGAAGGCAGTCACGACTGCGGGTAGCCTCGGGTTGGCGTCAGCACTCGGTCACAGTGGGGTCCGGATCGGACGGGCAGCAAACGAAGATGACACGCCCGAGATGATCGGCGGCGTCTACGCGGTAGAAGCAGATGCCGACGGATCGAGTGATGGCTCGCGGGTCCGGCTGGGCACACTCGGCCATCACCACGAGTGGATCGACGCCCCAGCCCAGAGTATTGCAGTCGAGGAGCCCGATGGGCGTGAGCACTGGCGATTCGCTTCCGAGGAGAGTTTCAGGAGTATTTATTCTGGCCCGACAGTTGTCGACGAGACGGTCTTTTTCGGCAGTGATGCCGAGCGAATCTATGCGGTAGACGCCTCGACTGGAGAGATAGAGTGGACGTTCGAGACCGATGCCGTAAACCGGTCGTCGCCACAGGTCGTCGACGGGACTGTCTTCGTTGGCGGCAATGCGGCCTACGCGCTCGATGCGGACACCGGCGAACAACAGTGGCGGTTCGACCCGGAACAACCATCGAGGCAGGGAGTTTCAACACCGGTGGTCGCCGACGGAACGGTCTTCGTCGGCAGTGCTGAAGGGCGCCGAGACGATGAAGGACGCGTCTACGCGATCGATGCTGCGGCTGGCGAGGAGGAGTGGCACGCCGACACCGACGAACCAGTCGCCGCAGCCCCGACTGTCGTCGAAGACAGGGTGTTCGTGACCGGGGCTGCACTCTACGCGTTGAGGGCCGACACCGGTGAGCAAGCGTGGCGGTTCGAGCTGGAGGGAACAAGACCAGTCGTTTCCTCACCGACGGTGGTCGATGGAACGGTCTTCGTCGGCAGCGACGACGGGACGGTTACTGCGGTAGACGCGGAAACAGGCGATGAAGAATGGCATTTCGAGACGGGAGGGAGTATCCAGTCCTCGCCGACCGTTGCAGGTGGGGCGCTTTTTGTTGGAAGCTACGACGATCACATCTACGCGCTGGACGCGGAGACGGGCGAGAAAGAGTGGCGGTTCGAAACGGAGATGGCCGTCAACTCGTCGCCGACGGTCGTCGACGGCGTCCTCTTCATCGGGAACAACTACGATCAAGGCGGCCCAGAGCCCGAACCGGAACCGGAACCAGAGTCTGAGCCAGAATCGGAGCCAGAGGATCAACCCGGATTCGGCATCATCAGCACGCTCACAGCGCTGGGTGGGCTGGGCTATCTCGTGAAGCAACGAGTGGCCAATGAGAAAAAACGAAAACAGTGATAGACCCGCGCGCTCTATTCAGCACGGGTTAGAATACACATTCAGAACCAGACATATTTCCCTATTCTCAAACGTCCAAATTCGGCCGCCTCACGCCTCAAAGGTCAATCCGTTCGACACTCAAACCGGAGCCTGCAGCGCCCATAGCCGATTTTCGAGATCGAAACCGCCGGACTGCGGCGGGGTATATCACCGAACGAACGCAAGGCCATTGCGTTCGTTCGATAGCTGGTGAGGCGAGTGGTGTCCACGGGAATTCGCGTGCTGAATGTCGAGGTTGGATGCAGCAGCGACTGAGCTACCTGGATACGACTCTGACCCTCTTCGGACGCAAAAATAACGGACGCTGATTCCGGAAATTCAGTCAGCGTTCTGCTGTTGTTCAGTGAGGAAAGCCCCGATCTCGTTGAACTCGTCAACGAACGTGTCGTAATCGTACTGCTGGGCGTGAAGCATCGCACTCCAACGCTGGGTGAGGCTCGTCAGGAGGCCGGCCTCCGCGATCTCCTCCTCGGTCGCCCCGTTGAGCTCGGCAGCGCCCGAGTGGAACGTGGAGCAGTATTTGCAGTGGTGCGACGACGCGACTGCAAATTGCATGAGCTCACGGTACTTCGGCGGGATGACGCTCTCGCCGACCGTGTACTGCTTGAAGACAGGCCACTCGTGTACGAGGGCGTCCTCGGGGACTGCCTCCATGAAGCCGGGAACGGATCCGAGGGTATTTTCGATGTCTGTCACGGTCTCTTCGTAGCTCGCTGCGGTGGTTACTGCCATAGGTTTGCCTCGTTGGTGGGGTCTCTGAGAATGTCTTGCTGGGTCTCGATGCCGCCGGTGAACCAGGGGCGAACTCGGAGAGTCGAACAAACGATGGTCACCTAAGAACTTAACTGTATGTTATTTTTAATTACCGTTTTTATTATCTTTATGTATGTTTTCATCTCTTATCCATCTGATGAACACGCGCGTTGTATCCATCACGCACCGAACCAACTATCATGAAATTGGCGCTACGACGTGCTTCGACGGTGTCTACCACGGGACTACGACGAAGAGCGACGGCTGCTGTACGTCGCGATCACGCGAGCCGAACAGCACGTCCTCTTCGCGGGCGGTGAGGATCCCAACACCTTCCTCAAGGAACTCCCAGTCGAGATCGATGAACCCGACGTGTCGATTGACCCGGTTTATCACGAGGAACACGTGGAGGCAGAACTCCCGTTCGCGGTGACCACACCCGACGGTCCGATCAGTCATAGCCCCCACTCGTCGATGGACGAAGCCGTTTTCGAGGAGACGGGCGAACAGATGGAACCAGGTCCCGATGAAGAACCGGAGACGCGGGGTATGGATTTCGGTGCTCAAGTCCACGACTTTGCGGAAGCGTACACCCCGGGTGAGGACGTGACGCCGTTCGAATTCACACGAGCGACGGGTGGCGGAGTTTATCGATGAACTACCAGGAAGATTGTACGTCGAAGAGCCGGTAACGCTCCCGCTGGAGGTTGATGGCCATCGGGTTACGATTTCAGGGATCGTCGACCTCGTTCACGAGACTGACGAGACGGTCGAAATCATGGATTACGAGACTGACAGTACGAGACGGGCACAGCCGAAGTACCGAAAACAGATCAGCGTGTACTATCACGTGCTCTCAGAGTGGTTCAGGCGAAAAGATGTCACGACGAGTCTGTTCTACACGAACGATGGAACTCGCGAACAGATTGATCCCCTCTCACTCGAAGATCTCCGTGACCTCATCCGGAGCAGGAGTGCCGAAATATGACCTCGGAATGTTCAGCTAATTCGAGGCGGAGCCCCCGGCCTCAAGGAGCGAGAGCTTCCGATACATCGGAAGCACGAAGCGAGTAGGCCGGGGAGGAAGCCGACACGAGGGGGTGACAGTTCACAGGATTACTGCT
>LKMJ01000077.1_pt1 | contig 57936 bp, 57 predicted proteins | sample 643391 | NCBI WGS metagenome assembly LKMJ01 (sample SAMN04112250, study PRJNA286221) | soda lake metagenome | biome: soda lake; feature: Kulunda Steppe; material: water; isolation source: sample PL-Br10 brine of Picturesque Lake | place: Russia: Kulunda steppe | collected 2010-07 | reverse complement strand
GGCGGGTGGAACGCCTGGTGACCGACGACGAGGTCGCGGCTGCCGTGCACACCCCACCCGCCGACACCCGGGCGTGGTTCCGGGGTGAGTGCATCCGGCGGTTCCGTGACCAGGTGGTGGCAGCCGGCTGGGACTCCCTGGTGCTGGACGCCGGTCGGGACAGCCTCCAGCGCGTCCCGATGATGGAGCCCGGGCGCGGCACCCGGGCACAGGTGGGCGCGCTGCTCGAGGAGGTCGACGACTGTGCGGGCCTGCTCGACCGGCTCCGCGCGTGACGTGCGCGCGCGGTCCGTGCTGATCGGCAGGTGCCACGGCCGCACGCGCCGGTCCACAGGGGCACCCCACGGGTACGCTGCGACCCCCCGACGGCAGGCAGGGACACCATGAGCGACGGAGGCCAGACCCACCGACGCGGCGGCGAACAGGCCCCCGAGGAGACGGTGGAGCAGGAGCCCGTCGCCGCGGAGGACGCCCAGGCCCGCGATGTCGTCGACGACGTCGATGAGTTGCTCGATGAGATCGACGACGTGCTCGAGGAGAACGCGGAGGAGTTCGTCCGCGGCTACGTCCAGAAGGGCGGCCAGTAGCACGCCGCGGGCCTGACACCGCACGGGCACCCCACGAGCGTGCGCCCTGACGGCCGAAGGGCGGGACGCGCCGCCCTCGGGGGAGTATGCTCGACGAGCGACGACCGTTCTCGGGCTTCCTGCTCCGGCCGTCGCGCCACCCACCTGTGTGCACCACCGGCAGCGCCAGCAGCACCCGTGGGACCACCGATCCGGGACGCCGCCACGCCGTGGGTCATGACCCGAGAGGTCGCTGTGCGCATCCTCGAGATCGCTCCCCCCTGGTTCACCGTTCCTCCGACGGGCTACGGCGGCATCGAGCAGGTGCTCGCCCAGCTCACCGACGGCCTTGTCGATGCCGGCCACGACGTGACCCTGCTCGCCAGCGGCGGCTCCACCTCCAAGGCCACGGTACAGAGCGTCTTCGACCTGCCACCGAGCGCGGCGCTGGGGTCGACCTGTCATGAGTTGACCCACGTCGTCGCCGGGTACCAGCGCCGTCACGCCTTCGATGTGATCCACGACCACTCGGGCTTCAGCGGCGCGGCCTTCGGGGCCCTCTTGGACGGCCCTCCGGTGGTCCACACCCTCCACGGCCCCTGGGTGCCGGAGGTCGAGGCCTTCCACCGCTCGATCGGCGGCGCGCTCCACCGGGTGGCGATCAGCGAGGACCAGCGCTCCCGCGCACCCCAGGGGGTCACGGTCGAGCACATGGTGCACAACGGGATCAGCCTCACCGAGCATCCCTTCCGACCGGCGGCCGATGCGGACCGCCACCTGGCCTTCGTCGGTCGTGCCAACGTGGAGAAGGGCCCGGAGGTGGCGGTGCGCGTCGCAGCCCGGCTGGGCCGGCATCTGAAGATGGCCGTGAAGATCAACGAGCCGGCGGAGCAGGCCTACTGGGACGAGCACGTCGCCCCGCTCCTCGACGGTGCGGACGTCGAGGTGGTGCGCAACGGCACCAAACAGGACGCGATCGACATCATGTCCGGCGCACAGGCGACCCTGTTCCCGATCTCCTGGCCGGAACCCTTCGGCCTGGTGATGGTGGAGTCGATGGCGGTGGGTACGCCGGTGATCGCCTACGCCGCGGGCGCGAGCGTGGAGGTCATCGACGCCGGCCACACCGGGGCGCTGGTCCCTCCGGACGACCTCGAGGCCTTCGTGGCAGCCGTACGCACCGCGGACAGCTTCGATCGTGCCGCATGCCGGGCGCACGTGGTCGAGCACTTCTCGAGCGCGGCGATGGTCACCGGCTACGAGGCCGTGTTCGCCGCGGTCACCGAGCAGCACCTGCGGGGATGGACCAGCGTGCGGGCCGCCCCTGCTGCCCGCCGGCGCTCCGTCAACGGTGGCCGCCGACACAACGACCCTGCACCCATGGTGCTCGGTGGGCCAGCCCACTCGACCGCGGCTGCTGCTGTCGCCGCCGGTGCGGCCTGATGGGCGCGGCAGCGCAGTCCGTGGGACCCCACGGCGAGGTCACCTGTGTCAACGGTCGGACCTTCTGCCTGTCGACGGCCAGCGGACAGATCCGACCGGGGCCCTACGGCGACGGGGTGTTCGTCGAGGACACCCGGATCCTGAGCGCGCTGGTCCTGACGCTCAACGGCGAGGAACCCCACGCCCTCGGTGGTTATCCCTTGGGGATGCGCTCCGCCCGCTTCAGCGGCTGCGCCCATCTCAACGCGGCACCCGATCCAGCGCTGCTGGTAGAACGCCGGCGCACCGTCACCGAGCACTGGACGGAGCAGATCCGCATCACCAACCACGGCATGGTGCCGGTGGAGATCGAGGTCGGGCTGCAGGCGGCTGCTGACTTCGCCTACATCTTCGACGTCAAACACGGTCGCCACCCAGCGGCGTCCACCGGCCAGCTGGTCGCACATGGCGTGCGCTTCGACAGCGGCGACGCCGCGGGCTCGGCCCTCCTCGGCATCGTCCCGATGCCCGACGAGCACGTCGACGGCACCGTGCGCTGGGCGCTGCGCCTGCCGGCGCAGGGGTCCTGGGAGGTCGAGCTCACCCTGCAGACGGCAGACCCGTCCGTAGCAGACGTGTGGAGCGACAACCCCCCTCCCACACCCGCATCGATGACCGGTGTGGGGTCCTTGGCGCGTCCCCGCATCACGTGCAGCGATGGGCGTTTCGAGCAGCTGCTCGAGCGCTCCATCGGCGACCTCGATGCACTGCTGGTGCACGAAGGGCCGTACCGGTACTTCGCGGCGGGCACACCCTGGTTCCTCACCCTGTTCGGCAGGGACGCACTGTGGAGTGCGATGATGGCCCTGCCGCTGGGTGTCGAGGTCGCCGGTGAGACCCTGCAGTTGCTGGCGCACAACCAGGGAGCGGTGTACGACGCCGTCACCGAGGAGGCACCCGGCAAGATCCTCCACGAGGTCCGTCACGGCCCACAGGTCGACCGCGGCGATCTGCCGCCGAGGTACTTCGGCACCATCGATGCAACCCCGCTGTTCGTGACCGCTGTGGCACGCGCGTGGCGGTGGGGGCTCGACGACGGCACGGTCACGGCGCTGCTGCCCCACGTCGAGCGCGCCCTCGCGTGGATGCGCGACGACGGCGCCCCCGACGGCACTGGGTTCCTGCACTACGCCGCGTCCGGTGAGGGGCGGCTGGCGAACCAGGGGTGGAAGGACTCCGAGGACGGGATCTGCTTCGCCGACGGCACCCTGGCCGACGCACCCATCGCGCTGTGCGAGGTGCAGGGCTACGCCTACCGTGCGGCGATCGACGGCGCGGCGATGCTCGACGCCCACGGCCGGCCGGCAGGGGAGCAGTGGCGCGCCTGGGCCGACCGTCTGCGCGCGCGCTTCCAGGCCGCCTTCTGGATCGATGATCCCGACGGCGGCGGCTTCCCGGCGCTGGCCCTCGACGGTGCGGGGCGCCAGGTCGACGCCGTCACGTCCAACGCCGCCCATCTGCTCGGGACCGGCATCCTCGAGCCCTGGCAGGAGGTGGCGGTCGCCGCACGGCTGGCGCACAGCGACATGGACTCCGGCTGGGGCCTGCGCACCCTGAGCAGCAACGCACCACGGTTCAACCCGCTGTCCTACCACGGCGGGTCCGTGTGGCCCCATGACACCGCCATCGCGATCGACGGTCTCGCCCGGATCGGCGCCGACGACACTGCCAGCCACCTGCTGCGCGGACTGCTCGCCGCAGGCGACCACCTCGGCTTCCGTCTCCCTGAACTGTTCGGCGGCGAGCAGCGCACCGAGGGCACGCGGCCGCTGCCCTACCCGAGCGCCTGCAGCCCACAAGCCTGGGCGGCAGGCGCCGCGCTCCTGGCACTGCGCGCCGTGGTCGGCATCGAACCCGACGTGCCCGCCGGCGTCCTGCACCTGCGACCGATGGATCCGGCACCCTTCGCCCGGCTGACCGTCGAAGGCATCCCCCTGGCCGCAGGCAAGCTCAGCCTCCACCTCGAGGACGGCATCCTGCAGGTCCTCGAGGCACCCGCACAGCTCCAGGTCATCCTGCATCCGGCGGCCGGATGATCACCACGGGGCAGTGGGCGTGGGTGGCGCACTGCTGGCTGACCGAGCCCAGCATCAGGGTCTTGAAGCCCCCCAGACCGCGCGATCCGACCACGAGCATCTCCGCGTCGCGGGACCGTTCCACCAACGCTTCTGCCGGGCGCTGACTGGCGATGACCACCGCTTCGGCATGGGTGGTACCCGGGAGGCGGCCGATCATCTTCTCGGCCACGCCCTTCGCGTGCTCGGCGGCACGGCGCGTGGCCGTCGCAACGTGGTCACGGACCGCCTCGATCTGCTTCGATGTCATCCCTGCATCGGCCGGGAGACCGGCCCACTCCGGCTCGGACTCGTAGGTGGTGACGACCTCGAGCCCGACCCCGCGCAGTGCCGCCTCCTCCGCGGCCCAGTCAAGGGCACGTTGCGAACCTGGCGACCCGTCGACCCCTACCACGATGCGCTGCATGGCGTCCCTCCCGCTCACCGGTGACCCGTCGTCTCCTGACCGTAGTGACCCCGCACCGGATGGGGCAGAGGAGCTGTACCCGAGCTCGCGCCGATCGCTTCCCCGAGGTACGCCCAGGCACCGACCGGGACCACGGCGCGACGGCCCGCGCCGTCGACAGCAGCGCTCCGCGCACATCGGTGCTTGCATCCCTCCGCGGTGGCGCTAGCGTTCCCTGACGTACTACCGCGGTAGGTGGTCGGGGTGAGGGGCCGGTTCCATCGGCCGTGGGCTCGCGGACCACCGCCGTCCGTCGTGGCCGCGCGGTCACGGGGGCAGGACGATCAAGGAGTCAGCATGACCGTGTTCAAGCGGAAGCGGAGCCGCACGCTGCGTCTGGCGGCGGCGGTGGCGGCGGGCGCGATGCTGCTCGCCGCGTGTAACGGCGAGGACGAGGCCGCCGACGACGACGGGGACGCAGCGGGTGACCGCGTCTTCCTGACCATGGCCACAGGTTCGACCGGTGGCACCTACTTCCCCCTCGGTGGCGCCATGGCCGGGGTGTGGAACGACAACCTCGATCAGGTCCGGGTCAACACCCAGTCCTCCGGCGCCTCGGTGGAGAACCTGCGCCTACTGCAGGGCGGTGAGGTCGACATGGTGCTCGCCGTCAACGGCGTGGCCGCCGACGCCATCGACGGTGCGGGGGAGTTCGAGGGTGAGGACTACGACTTCGTCACCATCGGCAACATCTACGGCGAGGTGACCCAGATCGTCGCCACGGCGGAGTCCGGCATCACCACCATCGCCGACCTCGAGGGGCAGCGTGTGGCGCTCGGTCCTCCGGGATCGGGCACCGAGGTCATCGCCCGGTTCATCCTCGAGACCCAGGGCATCGACCCCGACAACGACATCGAAGCCTTCAACGACACCTTCGGTGAGGCCTCCGACGGCCTGCGGGACGGTCGCCTCGACGCCGCCTTCGGCATCCTGGCGCTGCCTGCCGGCTCCATCGAGGAGGTCGCCAACTCCGTCGACATCACCATCGTCTCCATCGAGGGCGACCTCATGGACACCCTGCTCGATGCCGACCCCACCCTGTCAGCCCTCGACATCCCCGCCGGCACCTACACCGGTCAGGACACCGACGCGGTCACCGTCACCAACTGGGCCACGCTCTACGCCCCGGCTGACCTCGACGAGGACCTGGTCTACGACCTGACCCGGGTGCTCTACACGGAGAACGAGGCCATCGCCAACGCCGTAGCGGTCGGTGAGCAGATCCAGCTCGACACCGCACTCGACGGCAACTCGGTCGACGTGCACCCCGGTGCACAGCGCTTCTTCGACGAGAACTAGTGCGGGGTCCTCTCGCAGCGGACGGGACGCGGCGTCGGCCGTCGTCGCTGTCCCTGCGACGCCGCAGCAGCACGGTGGTGGTCGTCACGTTCGTGGCGGCCACCACCGTCGTCATGGCGCTCGTCTTCGCTGGACGTGGCGAGCCCGTGCTGGAGTTGGCGGACCCCAGCACGGGAGAGGTGTTGACCAGCCGAAAGGTCGCCGTGGGCGAGCTGCTCGTGCTGACCCACACCCACTCGGTCACCCGTCGCGAGGTGATCGAGCGGTTCTCCGTGGACGGCGAGCACGTGCTCACCCTGGAGTCGATGGAGTTCGACCAGCCGGGACCGAACCTGCCCACCGGACCGGAACGGTTCGGGGAGCAGATGACGACCTTCCAGACCATCGATGGCGTCTATCGTGTCGACCACCACGGGTACCCGATCGGGAGCGTGACGCTGCGCGCGGGAGGCGCGGACGTCGATCACACGCTCACCTTCGGTGACGGCCAGCAGGTCCGCCTGCTCGAACTGACCAGGGCCGGGGGACCGGTCGAGCTGCGTGTCGCAGGGGAGAGCTGACGCCGCAGCACCCAGGTGTCCGAGCACCCCGCAGGGGTGGAAGTGGGAGGAGCGAGATGAGCGAGTCCAGGGACCCCACCCGGTCCGGGACCGGAAGCGGACCGCAGGAGCAACAGTCGCCCACGCCGCGGCGCAGCTCCTCCGGCTCCCTCGACGAGGCCAGGGGCCAGATCGCCGACCTCCCCGAGGAGCTGCGTGCGGAGCTCGAGGCCGACATCGCCGAGCTCGAGGACCTCAGCTTCGCTGACGTCACGCCGGGGACCCGCTCCGATGTGCGGGCCACCTGGCGGGGCATCATGTTCGCCACCGCCCTGGTGCTCAGCAGCTTCCACCTCTACACCGCCCAGTTCGGCCGCCTCCCAGGGCTGCAGCAGGGCTCGTTCCACCTCGCCGTCGGGCTCGCACTGGTCTTCCTGCTCTACCCCGGCACGCAGGATCTCGAGGGCCGCGAACGGCTGAAGAGCTTCGCGCTGCTCGGTGGTGGCGTCGCGGTGCTCGCGCTGATGTACCTCACCGACACCGCCGAGTGGTTCGTGGTTGTCGGGTTCGCGCTGGTCCTCGGCGCGGTGATCATCGCACGGCACGTCCCACTCCAGATGGGCGGCATCCCGGTCGGCGACATCCTGCTCTCGCTGCTGAGCCTTGGCACCGGCGGGTACGTCTTCTGGAACTGGAGCGACATCGGCCGGGCCGTCGGGGCGGAGACCGACTTCACGGTGGGGCTGGCGGCAGCCGGGGTACTGCTGGTCCTGGTCGCCTGCCAGCGGGTGATCGGCACGCCGCTGACCGTGGTGGCCTCCGCGGCGCTGATCTTCGCCTACTTCGGTCAGATCATGCCGGCCTTCCTGGCGCACCGGGGCTTCGCCGTCGAGCGCATCATGGCCAACATGTACCTCGGCACCGAGGCGGTGTTCGGCACCCCGATCCAGGTGTCATCGACCTTCATCTACATCTTCATGATCTTCGCCGCCCTGCTCCAGCGCACCGGCATGGAGCGGTTCTTCACCCAGCTGGCTTTCGGTCTGACGGGCTGGATGACCGGGGGCACGGCCAAGGTCGGTGTCATGACCAGCGCCTTCTCCGGGACGATCACCGGCAGCTCGGTCGCCAACACCGTCTCCAACGGGGCCTTCACCATCCCCATGATGAAGAAGTCCGGGTACCGCGGTGAGTTCGCCGGCGCCGTGGAAGCCGCCTCGTCCACCGGAGGCCAACTCGCGCCACCGATCATGGGTGCGGCCGCCTTCATCATGGTGGAGATCACCGGGCTGCCCTACGCCACCATCATCCAGGCCGCGATCATCCCCGCGATCCTGTTCTTCACCGCGCAGTTCATCGTCGTCCACTTCGAGTCGAAGAAGGTCGGCATCATGGGGCTGCCCAAGGAGCGGCTCCCCAAGCCCCGGCACCTGATGCTGACCAAGGGCTACCTGCTGCTGCCGATCGTGATCATCTTCGTGCTGCTGGCCCAGGGCCGCTCCCCGATCCTCTCCGCGCTGTACGCGGTCTACGCCGTCATCCTGATCAACATCATCGTCCAGGTGATCGCCGCGGTGATCGGACGCTGGCGCGACCTCGAGGACAAGCTCAACCCCGTCGGGTTGCTGGAGGCGTTGGTCGACGCCGCCCGCATCGCGCTGCCGATCATCGTGGCCTGCGCCGCGGCCGGCATCGTGGCCGGGGTGATCACCCTGACCGGGGTCGGCCTGCAGCTGGTCGGCGGTCTGCTCAACCTCGCCGGTGACACCCTGATCCTGGTGCTGGTCTACTCGATGTTCGCCTGCCTGGTGCTGGGCATCGGGCTGCCGACCACCGCCAACTACGTCATCACCGCGACGCTGGTCGCTCCCGCCATCACCCTCGCGTTCTTCCCCGACGACCCCCGCAGCGCCGTCGCCCTGCTGACCGCCAACCTGTTCGTGTACTACTACGGGATCATGGCCGACATCACCCCACCGGTCTGTCTGGCCTCCTACGCCGCCTCGGGGATCGCCCAGTCGAACCCCCTGAAGACGGGGGTGCAGTCGGTCAAGATCGCCATCGGCGGGTTCCTGCTGCCCTACATGTTCGTGTTCTCGCCCGAGCTGCTGCTCCAGGAGACCACGATCCTGAACGGCATCCTGGCCGGCCTCACCGCGCTCGTCGGCATGAGCGCCGTCGGGGTCGCCGTCGTCGGCTACATCGACCGGCGCATCAACCTGTTCGTCCGTGCGATCCTGATCGCCGCCGGTCTGGCGCTGATCAGCGCCGACCCGCTCTACGACGCCATCGGGCTCATCACCTTCGCCACCGTCTACGGCTGGCAGCGGGTCACCGGGGACGCCGGACGCCGCCGCACTGACCGGGAGGCCGCCGCGACCACCGGCCAGGGCACCCCACAGGACACCGACGCCGACACCGAGGCGACGTCCACGCACCTGCCCGGTGCCGGCGACCGCCGTGAGGAGGACACCCGATGAGCATCCTGGTGGGCTACAACGCGTCCAAGGAGAGCGAGGGGGCGGTGATCGAGGGGGCGGTGGCCGCCCGCGCCCGGGGCGTGCCGCTGCACCTGCTGTGGTTCCACATCCACGAGCCCGGCGACTCCTTCACCCAGGTGGAACGCGACACCCACCAGGGCGTCGACCTCAAGGACGCCCTCGAGGAGCTCGCGGACAAGCTGCGGACCAGCGGTGTCGAGGTCCGCACGGACCTGCGTCACGGTCTCAGGGCGCAGACCGCCGACACCATCCTCGACGTCGCCGAGGAGATCGGCGCGCACATGATCGTGCTCGGCTGGCGTCCCCGATCCCGCGTGACCGAGGCGGTGCTGGGTGGTGTGGCGCGTGACGTGCTGCGCCGCACGACCCGGCCCGTGCTGAGCGTCCCGATCGAGGCCCACAACGGCTGAGCCAGCGCCCGACAGCCGGGGCGTCGCTGCGCCGGTGGCCACCGAGCTGCCCGCACCGCGTTACGCTCGGCGGCCCCACCGGAGGTCCTGCGTGCGCATCCCGCCCGACGCCCTGCCCTCGGCGCTGTCCAGCCCCTTCGACCTGCAGCACGCCTCGTTCTCCGCGAGCCTGCGGCAGCTGGCCCCGGAAGCCCTGCCCGCCCTGCTCAGCGGCGGGCAGGCACTCCCCGAGGAGTTGCGCCGCCAGCTCGTGGAGGGCACCACCGTCCTGGCCGTCATCGCCCGCGACGGCGTCGTGGTGGCCGGTGACCGCCGGGCGACGGCCGGCAACCTCATCTCCCGGGGTGACATGCGCAAGGTGTTCCAGGCGGACGACACCTCGGCGGTGGCGATCTCCGGCACGGCCGGGCCCGCGATGGAGCTCGCGAAGGTGTTCGCCACGGAGCTCGAGCACTACGAGAAGGTCGAGGGCGAGCCCCTGTCCCTGGAGGGCAAGTCCAACAAGCTGGCCGGCCTGCTGCGGGCCCACCTGCCCATGGCGATGCAGGGGCTCGTCGTGGTCCCGCTGTTCGCCGGCGTGGACCCGCGCACCCACGAGCCCCGCATCTTCGAGTACGACCCGGTCGGTGGCCGCTACGTCGCCACCGCCCAGGCGGCGACCGGCTCCGGCTCCCTGGCAGCCCGTGCCACGCTCAAGCGCCTCGTCGACGCCGAGGCTGCGCTCGAGGTGGCCGTGCGGACCTCTTTGGAGGCCCTCGCCGACGCCGCCGAGGAGGACAGCGCGACCGGTGGTCCTGACCTGATCCGCAGGATCTTCCCCATCGTGGCGGTGATCGACAGCCAGGGCTACCGGGAGCTCGACGACGACGAGGTCGCGTCCCACGTGGAGGCCGTGCTCGCACACCGGCGCCGCTGACCGCGCACACCGCACCCCCGATGATCGACACCAGCCGAGGAGCCCCGCGTGGCCGCCAACTTCTACGTCGCGCCCGAGCAGCTGATGAAGGACCGGGCGGAGTACGCCCGCAAGGGCATCGCCCGGGGGCGCGCGCTGGTCGCCGTTGCCTTCGATCACGGCGTGGTCTTCGCGGGCGAGAACCCCTCGGCCTCGCTGCACAAGACCTCGGAGATCTACGACGCGATCGCCTTCGCCGCCGTGGGCCGTTACAACGAGTTCGAGGCCCTGCGGGTCGCCGGCATCCGCCTCGCCGACGTCAAGGGCTACCAGTACGCCCGTGAGGACGTCACCGCCAAGCCCCTGGCCAACGCCTACTCCCAGGCGCTCGGTGCGAGCTTCATGGGCGACTCCAAGCCCTTCGAGGTCGAGCTGCTGATCGCCCAGGTGGGCACCCACCACGGTGACGGCACCGCCGCCGCACCCTCGGGTGATCTGGAACTCTTCCACATCCTCTACGACGGCTCCATCGTCGATGAGCACCGCTTCGTGGTGATCGGCGGGGAGACCGAACCGCTGCGTGAGGAGCTCGAGCGCCGCTACCGCGACGACCTCGACCGCGACGCCGCGGTACAGGTCGCGGTCGGCGCCCTGTCCTCGGTCGCCGGTCGCACGCTCGGCCCGGAGGTCCTCGAGGTCTCCGGGCTCGACGACCGTCGCGCGCGACGCCGCTTCTTCCGGCTCAGAGGCGAGGAACTGGCCACGGTGCTGCGCTCGTGAGGCGCCGGATCTTCGGGATCGAGACCGAGTACGGGGTGACCTGCACCGTCGACGGACAGCGCCGTCTCAGCCCCGACGAGGTGGCGCGGTACCTGTTCCGCCGGGTCGTGTCGTGGGGCCGGTCCTCCAACGTGTTCCTGGAGAACGGTGCACGGCTCTACCTCGACGTCGGGTCCCACCCGGAGTACGCCACCCCGGAGTGCGACTCGCCGTTGCAGGTCACCACCCACGACCGGGCGGGGGAGCGCATCGTGGAGGCCCTGGTGCTGGCCGCCGAGGAGCGGCTCGCCGAGGAGGGCGTCGACGGGCGCATCTCCCTGTTCAAGAACAACACCGACTCGGCCGGCAACTCCTACGGCTGCCACGAGAACTACCTGGTGGCCCGGGTGGGGGAGTTCCAGCGCCTGACCGAGGCGCTGCTGCCCTTCCTGGTCACCCGGCAGATCTTCGCGGGTGCGGGCAAGGTGCTCCAGACCCCGCGCGGCACCATCTTCGCCCTGGCCCAACGTGCCGAGCACATCTGGGAGGGCGTGTCCTCGGCGACCACCCGTTCACGGCCGATCATCAACACCCGCGACGAGCCCCACGCCGACGCGGAGCGTTTCCGCCGCCTCCACGTGATCGTCGGCGACTCCAACATGAGCGAGTACACCACCTGGCTGAAGGTGGCCACCTGCGATCTCGTGTTGCGGATGCTCGAACAGCAGTCCGTGTTGCGCGAGATGAGCCTCGACAACCCGATCCGCTCCATCCGCGACATCAGCCATGACCTGACCGGGACCCGGCCGGTGCGCCTGACCAACGGTCGCGAGCTCAGCGCCTGGCAGATCCAGCAGGCCTATCTCGAGCGGGTGGAGCGCTTCGTGGCTGCCGACGCCGACGCCACGCCGGAGGACCACCGCGTGGTCGCCGCCTGGCGTGAGGTCCTCGAGCGCCTCGGCGACGACCCGTACTCGCTGTCACGCAAGCTCGACTGGGTGGCCAAGCACCAGCTCATCGAGGCCTACCGCGCCAAGCACGACCTGGCGTTGTCCGACCCCCGCGTGGCGATGCTCGACCTCGCCTACCACGAGGTGGTCCGCGACCGCGGGCTCTACCACCTGCTGGTACGCCAGGGCCGCGTGGAACGGGTGCTCGACGACGTCGAGGTGGAGCGCGCCCGCACCGAGGCGCCCGCCACCACCCGGGCGGCGCTGCGCGGGCGCTTCGTGCGTGCGGCGAAGGCCAAGCGGCGCGACTACACCGTGGACTGGGTCCACCTCAAGCTCAACGACCAGGCCCAGCGCACGGTGCTGTGCAAGGACCCCTTCCGCGCCGAGGACCCCCGCGTCGACGCGCTCATCGAGGCGATGTAGCGGCCTCGCACCACCGTCCGAAGCGGCGCCAGAAGACCCCGTTGCCGACGCGCCAGGCCGCGACCAGGGGGGTACGCACCACCGCCTCGGCGGTGACCGTGATGCGGGTGCGCCCACCGGCGGGATCGGTCTCCAGGTCGAAGGCCAGACGCACCGGGCGGACCAGCCGCGGGCTGGCCACGTACGCGCCGTAGAGGTAGACCAGCTCACGGTGGCGGGGCGGGTGGACGGCACCGACCACCGCCGGCAGGTGCAGGCCGGGGCCGTGATGGTCGTTGCGCACCCCCGGACGGAAGGCCGCGGTCTGGGGCGGGTGGTGGAACTCGACGGCGTAGGGCCACAGCTGGCCGTCCACGAAGGTCGCCGGGTCGTCGAGCCAGGCCCACACCCGCTCCACCGGACGCGCCACCACGACCTGGGTCTGGACCACGTCGTCCACGAAGCCGTCGGGCACCACCTGCCCGACCGCTTCACGCAGGATCGGGGTGGGCACGGGTGCCGCCGCTGGACGGGGACCGTCGTCGGCCACGGGCGTGGGCATGCTGCCTCCAGGTCGCTCAGGCGACCACCCTAGACCCCCGCACCAGGGGCCGGGCCGACACCCCGGCCACTAAGCTCTCGACCGTCGGAGCAGGAGGTGGCGTGGCGGACAAGGTCGAGCGACTGGTCAACCTGACCGTGGCCCTGCTGGAGGCGCCGATCCCCTTGAGCCTGGCGCAACTGCGGCGCCGCACGGGCTACTACTGCGACGGCAGGCCGGAGTCGACCCGCCGAGCCTTCGAGCGCGACAAGGACGAGCTGCGCGGCCTCGGGATCCCCATCGAGGCGGTCACCCTTCCCCACAGCGAGGAGGTCGGCTACCGGATCCCCCGGCGCAGCTACGAACTGCCCGACGTCGACCTGTCGGCCGAGGAGGTCGCCGCCCTGGCGCTGGCGGTCCGGCTGACCGGCGTGGAGGGCACACCCCTGGCCCTGGCCAAGCTCGCCGCACGTGCCCCCGACCCCGCCCAGCTCGATGTCGGCGTCGACACGCGGGTGGAGGTCGCACCGACTCCCGGCGATGGCGTGGCCACCGCGGTGATCGAACGCCGGGCCTTGACCTTCACCTACCGGCGGGCCGACGGCGGCACCGCCCCCCGCACCGTGGACCCCTACGGCGTGGTCCAGCGACGGGCCGCCTGGTACCTGGTGGGACGTGATCACGACCGTGACGCCCTGCGGGCCTTCCGCCTGGACCGCATGACCGTCGAGCCACGGCCCGTGGGCGAGGCCGGCGCCTTCGAGCCGCCGGCGGACCTCGACCTCGCCGCGGCGGTGACCGGACCCCGCGAGCCGGGTGTGGAGGTCACCCTGGCCGTCGATGCGAGCGCCCGATGGGCCGTGGAACTGCGGGGAGGTCGCGACACCGGCCGCCGCCACAGCGACGGTCGCGCGGTGCTGACCTTGGACGAACTCCACCCGGTCCGTGACCGTGCCTGGATCCTGGGCCTGGGCGGGGCGGTGGAGGTGCTCTCGCCCGCCCGACTGCGCGACGAGGTGGCGGCCGGCTTCCGCGCCGTGCTCGACGCCCACGGTGCGGCGGTGCAGCAGTGAGCGCTGCCCATGACGTCGCCCGGATGCTGACCCTGGTGCCGTGGCTGCTCGAGCGGCCGGGGGCGAGCCTGGCGGAGATGGCCGCGGTGTTCGGTGTGGGGCAGGACACGCTCCGTGAGGACCTCGGCCACCTGGACTTCTGCGGGCTCCCGGGGCTCGGCGGCGGCGACCTGTTCGAGGTGACCATGGTCGGTGACCGGGTCGTGCTCACCATGGCCGACGAGCTGCGGCGTCCCGTCCGACCGACCGCCGCGGAGGCCTTCCGGCTGGTGGTCACCGTCGATGCTGTGGCCGAGGCGCTCGGTGACGAACTCCCCGCACTGCGCCGCGCCGTGGACCGCATCCGCACCGCGCTGCGCATCCCGGAACGCTCCGCAGACGTCCTCGAGCCGGAGGGTGTGGCTGCCCTGCCCCTGCTCCGCGCTGCCGTGCGCGACGGCGTCGAGGTGGTGCTCACCTACCAGGGGCGTGGTGACACCCAGCCCACGACGCGCCACGTCGACCCCTGGGCGCTCCACGTGGTCGACGGGACCTGGTACCTCCAGGGCCACGACCGCGACGCCGGGGATCGACGGGTCTTCCGCCTCGATCGCATCGCCACGGCCAGCCGTGGGCCTGGCCCACGCAGCGTCGATCCACCTGAGGAGCTGCCCGCTCCGCGCTACGTGCCCGGTCCCGACGACCTGCGGGTCGTCATCGAACTCAGCCCCCGCGGCAGGTGGGTCGAGGAGGCCGTCACCGCTGATCAGCTGGTCGAGCACGACGATGGTTCGGCGATCCTCGAGCTGCGCACCGACGCCCCCCGGTGGATCGCCTCGCTGGTGGTGATGGCCGCGGGTGAGGCGGTGGTCACCAGCCCACGAAGCCTGCGCGACACGGTGATCGAACTGGCGCGGGCAGGCCTGTAACGGCCGGCTGACACCCTCCTTGAGGGGTTCGCCCCCCAGCGTGCGCTGTGCGTTCGTGTGCCGGATCAGGGCCGTGCTGTGGCAGCGACCGGCTACAGGAGCGCCTCAGGGCCGCCGACACTTCGGGTGCACGCACCACCGAGGAGGTCACGACGTGACACGCATCCGAGCCAGCTGCCCCACCTGCGGCGAGGTTGACCTACGTCCTGATGACGTCGTGCTCCACGTCGTCCGGGCCGGCGACGGGTTGGTCTCCGACGGCAGCGAGTACCGCTTCCAGTGCCCGTCCTGCGCCGACGAGGTGGCCAAGCCCGCCGATGAACGCATCGCGCAGCTGCTGACCACCGGTGGCGTGTCCGTAGCGGAGACCGCGCCCGCACTGCCACCCCACCCGGAGTTCCCACCGGATGGGCCCGCCTTCGATCACGACGACCTCCTCGACCTGCACGTCCTGCTGTCGGGCGATGACTGGTTCACCGACCTACTGCGCAACACGCCGGTCTGAGCCGCACACCAACCACCCCGGTCCGACCCTGGCCATCGCACCGCTAGGCTGGCGGCCTCCCGGTCGAGGACGTCCACGTGAGCAACGGTGCGGTCATCGCGATCGTCGTCGGTGCGTTGGTCACGGTGCTGGCGATCGCCGCGGTCACCGCCGTGGTCGTACAGCGGGTCTCCCGGGCCGTCGCCGAGGCCACCCGAGCCACCGAGGACCTGACCGCGGTGGCACAGCAGCTCGGTGACCACCAGGCGGTCACGCGCCGCGAGCTCGACCGGCTGTCAGCCTCCGTGGACGGACTGCGCAGCGACCGCAACCAGGCCTGAACCGGTAGGCTGCACACGCGCCGACGAGGAGTACATGATGAGGATGGGTCCGACCGAGCTCGTCATCATCCTTCTGATCGTCCTGTTGCTGTTCGGCGCCAAGCGGCTCCCCGACCTCGCCGGTTCCATCGGCTCGTCGCTGAAGGAGTTCCGCAAGGCCACCAAGGACAGTCTGGACGGTGACGACGAGGAGCGCGCGGAGGACGACGGGAGCGAGGACAGCTCACCGCGGTCCTCCGACCCGGACGCCGACCCCGGGCGCTGACCGGCCTTGGCAGCAGATGAGGGCACCCCTCTTCGCTCCGCGGGGGAGATGACCCTCACCGAACACCTGCGGGAGCTGCGGACCCGCCTTTTCCGCTCGGTCATCGCCCTGGCCATCGGGACCGCGGTCGGCTACGCGGTGTTCCCCTGGCTGATCGAGCTGCTGATCGCGCCCTACTGCCAGGTGCTGGCGGGTGGCACCGACGACTGCAGCCTGATCGCGCTGCGGCCCCTCGAGCCCTTCTCCGTGCGCATCCGGGCCTCGCTGATGGTCGGGTTGTTCCTCGGTGGGCCCGTGATCTTCTACCAACTGTGGCGCTTCATCACCCCGGGACTGACCAAGCGGGAACGGCGCTTCACCCTGCCCTTCGTGGTGCTCAGCCAGGTGATGTTCGCGATCGGTATCGGGTTCGCCTACCTGATCATCCCGCAGGCACTGCGTGTGCTGCTGGTGCTCGGCGGCCCGCGCATCGAGGCCCTGCTGTCAGCCTCGGAGTACCTGTCGTTCTTCCTGCGGATGTGCCTGGCCTTCGCCATCGTCTTCGAGCTCCCCCTGATCCTGATCGCGCTGATCCTGGTGGGCGTGCTGCGTGCCGCCAGCCTGCGCAAGGCCCGGCCCTACGCCGTGGTGGGCATGGTCACCCTCTCCGCGCTCATCACGCCGACCACCGACGCGGTGACCCTGCTGCTGGTGGCCCTGCCCATGTGGTTGTTCTACGAGCTGTCGCTGTTGGCAGCCTTCGTCATCGAGCGACGGCGCGCACGACGGGAGCAGCGTTCCCGATGAGCGACACCGCCGCGAGTTCGCGCCGGTCGACCCGGCCACGTACCGAGCGGACAGCGGTCCCACGGCAACGCCTGGCCCTGGCGGCGCGGCGGTGGAACCTGCCCCTGCTGACCGCTGTCGCGGTGGTCGCCCTGCTGCTCGGCGGCGTCCTCGGTCGGACCAGCGCCCCCGGTACCGACGCCGACGCGGCCCAGGCCATCGAGCGCAACGTGCTGCCCATCGCCCTCGACGCCGACGGGATCTGGACCTCCTCCACCGACGGGCGGGCGGCGGTCAGTGACGGCCTGGTGAACCTGCGCCGTGAGCACGATCCGGCCCTGATCGAGGAGCATCTCGACGCGTGGTTGACCGCCTACGACGCCGCGTTGGTCCGCCTCGCCGCGGCGGACGTGCCCGCCTCGGCGCGACCGGTGCAACGCCAGCTCATCAGCGCCGTGACCCTGTCACGGGACGCCGTCGAGGTCCTCGGCCACGCCGCGCAGGTGGAGGAGGACCTGCTCCGCCGCGATCTCACCACCGAGGTCGGGCGCCTCCGGGTCCGTTCGGAGCAGCTGACGGCCAGCGCCCGCGCCTCGATGAACGACCTCGACGGCACCCGCACCGATGTCGGGCCACTACCGCCGGTCCGCGGGTTCCTCGACGGGCGGCAGTGACCCGCGGCAGTGACCCGACCCACGGGCCCTGCGGGACAGGCCGTAGGCTCACCACCCGCTCGCCGACCCGTACCGAGGCACCGTGGAGCTGACCGACGACGCACGCAGCAGCGTGGAGCGCTTCACCGCCACGCTCGACTTCGCGCCCGACCCCTTCCAGGAGCAGGCGATCAACGCCCTCGCCCGCGGCCGCTCGGTCCTGGTGGCCGCACCCACGGGCGCAGGCAAGACCGTGGTGGGCGAGTTCGCCTGCCACGACGCCCTCGAGCGGGGTGGCAAGGCCTTCTACACCACCCCCATCAAGGCGCTGTCCAACCAGAAGCATCGTGAGCTGGTGCAGCGCTACGGCGTCGACCGAGTAGGCCTGTTGACCGGTGACCGGTCCGTCAACGGCGACGCGCCCGTGGTGGTGATGACCACCGAGGTCCTGCGCAACATGATCTACGAGGCGTCCGGAACCCTCGAGGGGCTCCGGCACGTGGTCCTCGACGAGGTGCACTACCTCGCCGACCGCAGCCGCGGCGCGGTGTGGGAGGAGGTGATCGTGCAGCTGCCCGCATCGGTGCAGCTGGCGTCGCTGTCGGCCACGGTCTCCAACGCCGAGCAGTTCGGCAGCTGGCTGGACCAGGTGCGTTCCAGCGCCGGGCCCGGGGGGGCGGGCGAGGGCTGCGAGTTGATCCTGGAGGAGTCGCGGCCGGTGCCGCTGCGCCACCACTACTTCGTCAACGGCCGCATCTACGACACCTTCCGTGCCGGGCGCAAGGGTGGCGCCTCCCGGGAGCATCGCGATCGCGCCTCCCAGGCCCTGGCCGGTGTCCCCAACCCCGATGTGGTCATGCTCGAGCGTCGCTCGCAGCAACGCAACCGGGTCTCCAACAAAGGACGCCGGCAGGGGCCCGCCGTGCGGCTGCGGTGGCCGAGCCGCCCGGAGGTCGTCGAGGAGCTCGCGGCGCGCAGCTGGCTGCCGGCGATCCTGTTCGTGTTCTCCCGCAAGGGCTGTGAGGACGCGGCGGAACAACTGCAGCGTGCCGGGGTGCGCCTGACCACCGCGGCCGAGCGCACGGAGATCGCCGCGCTGATCGACACCCTGCTCGCCGATCTGCCCGCCAGCGACCTCGAGGTGCTGGGCTTCGACGCCTTCCGCGCGCGTGCGCTCGACGGTATCGCCGCCCACCACGCCGGGATGGTGCCGGCGTTCAAGGAGTGCGTGGAGGTGCTGTTCCAGCGCGGCCTGCTCAAGGCCATCGCCGCGACCGAGACCCTGGCACTCGGCATCAACATGCCGGCGCGCACCGTGGTGCTCGAACGGCTGGAGAAGTGGAACGGCGAGTCCCACGTCCTACTGACCCCGGGGGAGTACACGCAGCTGACGGGCCGCGCCGGCCGGCGCGGCATCGACCGGGTCGGCCACGCCGTGGTACTGCACCAGCGCGACCTCGACTTCCGCACCGTCGCGGGCCTGGTCGGCACGCGCACCTACCCGCTGCGCAGCTCCTTCGAGCCCTCCTACAACATGGCCGTGAACCTGCTGCGTCGCCACGACCTGGCCGAGTCCGAGGAGCTGCTCGGCGCCTCCTTCGCACAGTTCGAGGCCGATGCCCGGGTCGCCGCCAAGAGCGAGCGGCTCGCCGAGCTCGACGAGGGCATCGCCGGCTACAGCCGCCACCTCACCTGTGAGCACGGCGACTGGGCCGGCTACTGGGCACTGCGCCGTGAGGTCTCCCGACGGGAGAAGGAGGAGGCCAAACAGCGCCGTGACGCCGTGGATCGTGCGCTGCGCGAGGGCATCGCCGGACTGGAGCCCGGCGACGTCCTGCACCTGCCCTGGGCAGGGCGTCGGGGGCTGGTGGCGGTCGTCGGTGTACACCTGACCCGCAAGGGGACCCCCATCGCCCAGGTGGTCACCGACGAGCGGGCCCTGAGCAAGGTCGGTCCCAGGGAGCTCGACCGGATACCCGAGCCCGTGGAGCGCATCCGCCTCCCCGGCCGCGGCAACCCCCGACAGCAGGACTACCGCAAGGACATCGCCGGGCGCCTGCGCGCCCTGGACCCGCCCTGGGTCGACCCGGACGCGGCCCCGCCACCGCTGCAGCAGCAGGTGCGCACCGGTCCCAGCGAGGAGGTGGTGTCCCTGCGCGAGCAACTGCGCGCCCACCCCTGCCACCGCTGCCCTGACCGCACCGAACACGAGCGGTGGCAGCACCGCGCCGACGAACTGCTCGACCAGGCCGCGATCCTGCGCACCGAGGTGACGCGGGCGACGGGCTCGCTGGTCCGCCAGCTCCACCGCATCCTCGCGGTGTTGACCGAGCTCGACTACGTCGACGAGGTGCCACAACCCACCGAGCACGGCCTCCGGCTCGCCGGGATCTACTCCGAGGTGGACCTGCTGGTGGCAGAAGCGCTCCGCCGCGGGCTCCTGGATGACCTCGACGCCGAGGAACTGGCCGGCATCGCGGGGCTGCTGCTCTACGAGCCGCGGGGTGGTGAACCCACCGAGCACGCGGTGCTGCCCACCTTCGCCCTGGAGGAGGCCGCCGAAGCGATCTTCGACCTCGCGGAGGAGCTGCGCGGCCGCGAGCGCGCCGCGGGGCTGCGCACCACCCTGCGGGAACTCGACGCCGGGTTCGCGGCGCCCGCCTACCGTTGGGCTGCGGGCGCCGACCTCGAGGTGGCGCTCGGCAGCCTGGCCATCACCGGCGGAGACTTCGTGCGCATGATCAAACAGGTGGCGGACCTGACCGGTCAGCTGCGTTCCGTGGGCCACGAGCCGGTGCAGGCCCGCGCCCACGCTGCCGTGCAGGCACTGCGGCGCGGCATCGTGGAGGCCTGAGATGAGCGCGTTCGGGACACCGCTGGTGATCGCCAACCCCTCTGCGGGACGGGCGGATGGCGCCGTGCTGCACCGGCTGGTCGCCAGCCTGCGGGTCCACGGTGTGGAGCCCGAGGTGGTCGCCACCGCCGCCCGGGGACACGCCAGCCTGCTGGCACAGGAGGCGGTGGAGCAGGGACGGCGCTACCTCATCGCCGTCGGCGGGGACGGCACCGTCCACGAGGTGGTCAACGGCATGGTCGATGCGCACACCGGCACCCTGCGGGGCGAGGACCCCGTGCTCGGTGTGGTCGGTGGTGGCAGCGGCTGTGACCTGCTGCGCACCTTCGGCCTGGACCGGCCACCGGAGGTGCTGGCCCGCCACCTCGCCACCGATGCCACCACCCGCATCGACCTGGGCCGGATCGAGCTGACGGGTCGGGACGGCGAGCCCACGGTGCGGGTGTTCGCCAACGTCGCCGAGGTCGGTTACGGCGGCGCGGTGAGCCGCCTGGCCAACCGGCTGCCCCGACGGGTGGGACAGGCCCGCTACGCCGCCGCGATCGTGGGTGCGGTGCCACGTTTCCGCCGCGTCGACACCACCGTGACCGTGGATGGTGGCACCACCCGCGAGCCGGTCTGCAACGTCGTGGTGGCCAACGGGCAGTTCTTCGGTGGCGGACTCAAGGTCGCACCACGCGCGCTGCCCACCGACGGCACGCTCAACGTGCAGTCCTGGGGTGGCCATCCCATCGACGTGATCCGGGCGCAACCCCAGCTGCGCACCGGCGCACACCTCGCACGCGCTGATGTTCGGGAGTGGCGCTCGCACCGCGTCGAGGTCACCACGACCCGCCCGGTGGACGTCGAGGCCGACGGGGAGCACCTCGGCACCACCCCCGCAGCCTTCGACGTGCTCCCACACCTGCTGCGCTTCAAGCTGTGAGCGTTAGCATCACCCGCTGAGGAGGCGACGATGGAACAGGCGCGGCTGACGGCAGCTCGGGACGCGGTGCGCACCGCGGGGCTGGACGGGCTCCTGGTGGGACCCTCGGCGGACCTGCGCTACCTGGTCGGCTACGACGCCCACGCCATGGAACGGCTCACCCTGCTGGTACTGCCGGCACAGGGTGACCCCTGGTTGCTGGTGCCGGCCCTCGAGGAGCCCGCTGCCCGCGCCAGCGGGGCCGACCAGCTCGTGGAGATCCGGACCTGGGATGAGACCGAGGACCCCGTCGCCGTGGTGACGGCCGCCCTCGCACGCCCAGCCGCTCCCGCCGCCCTCGCGGTGTCCGACCGGCTGTTCTCCATGTTCACCCTGGCCCTGCAGGACGCCCTACCCGCCACACGGTTCCGCCCCGGCGGTCCGGTGCTGCGCGAGCTGCGGATCCGCAAGGACCCGTCGGAACTGGCCGCACTGCGGGCGGTGGGCGCCGCGATCGACGCGGTCCACGCCCAGGTCCCCGCCCTGCTCACCGCCGGACGCACGGAGGCGGAGGTGGCCCGCGACCTCGGCGAGTTGATCCTGGCCGAGCACGACGAGGTGGCCTTCATCATCGTCGGCTCCGGCCCCAACGGGGCGTCCCCCCACCACGCCGTGAGCGACCGGGTCCTCACCCCGGGTGATCCCGTGGTGGTGGACATCGGTGGGGTCAAGGACGGCTACTGCTCCGACATGACCCGCAACTACGCCGTCGAGCACCTCCCACCGGGCTACGCGGAGCTCCACGGTGTCCTCGAGCAGGCCCAGGAAGCCGCGGTGCAGCAGGTCGCACCGGGGGTTGCAGCGGCGACGATCGACGCGGCAGCACGCGAGGTGATCGCCGCCGCGGGCTACGGGGAGTACTTCATCCACCGCACGGGCCACGGCATCGGTGTGGACGTCCACGAACACCCCTACATCGTGGGCAGCAACCCGGAGCCGGTCGCAGCGTCGATGGCGTTCTCCATCGAGCCGGGCATCTACCTCCCCGGCCGCTACGGCGCACGCATCGAGGACATCGTGCTGGTCACCGACGACGGTGTGGAACGGGTCAACAACCGGCCCCACACCGTGCTGCTGTCGGGGTGAGCACGGGCAGCAACGACCTGTCAACCACGGGCCCGACGGGTTCGGAAGGGAGCCGACGGTGAGCGAGCAGGACGCCACGACACGGGCTGACATCACGGTGCGGCGGGCACGGATCGAGGAGATCCGTCCCCTGGCCGTGGAGTACCGCACCGAACAGGACAGCGATCCCGAGGGGCTGCCGGATCCGCCGCTGCCCCAGGGTGGCATCTTCTGGCTGGCCACCGACGAGCACGGCACCCCGCTCGGCTACGCCGCCGGCACCCTGCGTCCCGCAGGCTGCACCATCGGGCCGGTCTTCGCCCGTCCCGGCGCGCGCCGCCGTGGGGCCGGAGAAGCCCTCATCAACGCGATCCAGAGCTGGGCGGAGGACACCCGCGTGCCCGTGGTGGAGATCTCCGTCGCCGCCGACAACCATCGCGGTCAACGGTTCCTCGCAGCACTCGGCTACCAGCCGCGCCGGATCCTGATGTCGATCACTCCCTCCACCGGCCGGGCCGGCACCGATACGCCCGCGTGAGCCTGCACCCGGTCACCGAGGAAGAGGCCGCCCTGCTCGAGGTGGTCGCGGCGGTCGGGCGCGAGCGCATCGCCCCCCGGGCAGCCGATGATGAGGCGGCTGCCCGCTTCCCCCGGGAAGCCTTCGATGCCCTCGCTGCGCTCGGGGTCGCAGGCCTGCCCTTCCCCGCACAGCTCGGCGGTGGTGCGAGCTCTGTGCGCCTGACCCTGCTGGTGCTCGAGGAACTGGCACGCGCCTCCCTGGCCGTCGGCATGGGCATGAGCGTCCACCACCTCGCCACCTGGGCCATCGTGACCTTCGCCACCGAGGAGCAGCGTGCACCGCTGGCCCAGGGGCTGGTGGAGGGCTCCCTGCTGGGGGCCTACGCCCTGTCCGAACCCGACGCGGGATCCGACGCGGCCGCCCTGTCCACCCGGGCACGGCGTGACGGTGACGTCTACCGGCTCACCGGCACCAAGGCCTGGGTCACCCACGGTGGGGTTGCCGACCGCTACGTGCTCATGGCGCGGACCGGCGACGAGGGGGCCAGCGGCATCAGCGCCTTCGTCGTCGACGCCGACCAGGAGGGCCTCAGCGTCGCCAGCCCCGAACCCAAGATGGGGCTGGCCGCCTCGCCCACCGCCCAGCTCCACCTCGACGACGCACCGGTGCCCGTCGACCGACTGCTCGGCGGTGTCGAGGGCCGGGGGTTCGCCATCGCCATGGCCGCCCTCGACGGTGGGCGGCTGGGTATCGCGGCCTGCGCCGTCGGGCTCGCCCAGGCGGCGTTGGACCTCGCCCGTGACTACGCCGGTACCCGGCGTCAGTTCGGTCGGAGCATCGGGGAGTTCCAGGGTGTGGGCTTCCTGCTGGCGGACATGGCCACCCGTACCGAAGCCGCCCGGCAGCTGACCCTGGCGGCAGCCGGCCTGCGCGACCGCGCGGCCGCCGGGGGCGCACGGGTACCCCGGCTGGACGGGCACCCGGATGCGGCTGAGATCTCCCGGGCCGCGGCGATGAGCAAACTGCAGGCCACCGACGCGGCGATGCAGACCACCAGCGACGCGGTGCAGGTCCTCGGCGGTGTCGGCTACACCCGTGCCTTCGCCGCTGAGCGCTACCTCCGCGAGGCCAAGGTGCTGCAGATCCTGGAGGGGACCAACCAGATCCAACGGCTGGTGATCGCGCGGCAACTGCTCGGACCGCCGCGGTGACCCGGCCTGAGCGCGGCAGCGGCCCCGGCCACGGCGACCGTCCGCCGGACCGCAGCGTGGTGACCGAGCACGACCGTCGTCGACTGCAGGTCACCCGGCGGGTCGCGCTGACCGGGCCACTGACCGGCGTGGTCGCCGCCGCCGGCCTGGCATGGCTCGGCGCGGGCGGTGCAGCGGGTATGGCGGCCCTGCTGGTGCTGAGCGCCGCATCCAGCGTGCTGGCGGCCTTCGTGACCGCGGTGCAGGCGATGATCGACGAGTACCGCTGGGTCCCCGTCGCGCGCCGGCGGACCTGGACGGCGCTGGCGCTGTTCCTGGCCAGCTTCCTCCTGCTCATCCTCAGCGCTGCCGTGGCCTCGACGGTGTGAGGCGCCGGTTGGTGGAGGATGGTGGAGTTCCCTGCGCTGACGTGGTACACCCCCGGGATGCTGCCGTCGAGCGCACGGACCGGCCCGGTGCAACCGGGCAGCGACGCGACGACACACGCACCAACACACGCACCAACACACGCACCGACACACGCGACGGAAGCGGAGAGCGACGTGGTTGCCGGCGGGTGCGCCGCAGGTCCGGAGAACACTGCGAGCCGCGCAGCTGACACCCTGGTGCCCCGCGGAGCGGTCACGGGCAGCGTGCCGTCGCCGGTGGTCCCACAGGTCGGTGGAGGTGGCATCGACCCGCCCCCGGCGACCGTGTCGGTGCCCGCGGTGCCACGCCCTGCCGCGGCGACGCCCCGGGGGACGCTGATCACCGCCGACCGGGTGGTGACGCTGGGGCGGGGCCGCACGGTCGCACGTGCCGTCGTGGTCCGCGGCAGCCGCGTGGTGTGGGTGGGCGATGACCTGGACCACGCCCCTGCGCACCAGTCACGCCTCGACCTCGACGGCTGCGTGCTGGGACCGGCCTTCGTGGACGCGCACGTGCACCTGACGATGACCGGGCTCAGCCTCGGCGGCCTGGACCTCACCGGGGTCACCTCCAGCGACGAACTGCTCCGCGCGGTGTCCACCTACGCCGGACAGCACACCGGTCGCGTCATCTGGGGCCACGGTCTGGACCCGTACCGCTTCCCCGACCAGCTCCCGGACCCGGCTGCCCTCAGCAGGGCTGCTGCGGGCCAGGCCATCTTCCTGTCCCGGGTGGACGGACACGCCGGCCTGGTCGATCACAGCACCCTCGCGTCGGCGCCGCTGGCCCGGGCCGAGGGGATCGAACTGCGAGATGGCACACCCACCGGGGTGATCCGGCGTGAGGCCAACCACATCATCCGGCGCTGGGCCGTGGCCTCGATGAGCGAAGCGGAGCTGTGCGCAGCACGTCGCAGAGCGACCGAGGAGGCCGCCGCCCTCGGGGTCGCCTCCGTCCATGAGATGGGCGGACCCGACGTGATGGGCCTGTCCGACTTCGACGCGTGGGTCGAGGGCACCTGGCCCATCGAGGTGGTGCCGTACTGGAGCTCGATGGAGCTCGACGTCCCCCTGGAACGGGACCTGCGCCACATCGGGGGCGATCTGTTGCTCGACGGATCACTCGGTGCCCACACCGCTGCCCTGCACGCGCCCTACACCGACGATCCGGCGTTCCAGGGGCACCTGGAGTACGACGACGACACCCTCACCCGATGGTTCCTCGAGGCTGCCCGCGCCGGGCTGCAGACCGGGGTCCACGCCGTCGGTGACAAGGCGTTGGACCAGGTCGTGCGCTGCTGGCGGACCGTAGAGCAGCACCTCACCAGCTCCGGTGACGCCGACACCATCGCCCGCGGGCGGCACCGCATCGAGCACGCGGAGGTGGTCAGCCCCGAACTCCTCGATGAGATCGCCGACCTCGGACTGCTGGTCTCCGCGCAGCCGAACACCCAGGCGCGATGGGGCGGGGCAGGTGGGATGTACAGCGCGCGCCTCGGTCCGCAGCGGTCCCGCTGGGTCAACGCCTTCCGGGCCATGGCGGACCGTGGCATCCCGATCGCCTTCGGCTCGGATGCGACGGTCACCTCCATGGACCCGTGGCACACGGTCCACGCCGCCGAACACCACGAGCACGCCACCCACGCCGTGAGCCGGATGGAGGCGGTGTCGATGGCGACCCTCGGTGGACGGACCGCTGCCCGTCAGGAGCGCTTCGTGGGCACGGTGCGGGCGGGCATGCGCGCCGATCTGGCCGCCTTCGAGGGTGACCCGTATACCGCTGAGGACCCGCGCGGTGCACGCTGCGCGCTCACCGTGGTGCAGGGCCGCGTCGCCCACGGCGACGGTCCGTTGCCGCCTGCACGGCGCGCCTGAGCGTGACCGGCGCGTCCCGGTTGCATCCGATGGCCGGCCTCTGGTACGAACCGCGCCGGCCGGCATCTGCCGGCACATCAGCGAGCAGGAGCTGTGGTGAGCGCACGAGCGACGGAGAACGCCCAGGCGTCGCCGGATCCTGAGGGAACCGAGCTCGACGGGGAGACCGACGTGGTGGACCCCTTCGAGGACGACGACGAGCAGGACGACCTCGCAGGTGACCTCGAGGAGGAGGCCCTCGACGACGAGCTCGAGCCTGGCGATGACGCCGACTCCGATGGCGACCTCGACCAACTCGCTGCCGACGATGACAGCGATGATGAGGAGGACGAGGCGCCGGCGGTCACCGTCGTGCCTCCGGACGCGGAGTTCGACGACGATGCGCCCGTCGCTGCCGTCGGTGATGACGACGCCGATGACGACGAGGAGATCGAGGGGCTTCGCGCCGGCGAGTTCGTGTGCCGCGGCTGTTTCATGGCCAAGCGTGACACCCAGCTCGCTGACGCTGACGCACTGCTCTGCCGCGACTGCGCGTGAGCGCTGCCCGGGCCGCAGCTGCGCCGGCGCTGGCTGCGGCCTCGGGGCTGTCCCTGCTCGGTGCCCACCCACCGGTCGGCTGGTGGGCGCTGACCTTCCTGGCCCCGGCACTGCTGGTCGTGGCGCTGTGGCTGGACGCCGAGGATGCCGCCGTCCGCGGACGTCCGGCGCGCGGCTTCCGGCTGGGCGTGGTGGCGGGCCTGTCCACCTTCGCGCCCCTGCTGCACTGGCTCCTGCTCCCGGCGGGGCTGGTCGGCTGGGGCCTGTTGGTCGCCGTCCAGTCGCTGTGGATGGGGCTGCTGGCCTGGCTGCTGACGCGTGCGCTCGCCTGGCGGACCCTGCCCCTGGTGGCGGCGGTGCTGTGGACCGGTATGGATGCCTGGCGCGCGATCTGGCCCCTCAACGGCTTCGAGTGGGGCGCGATCGCCTACGCCCACGTGGACGGCTCCTGGCTGCTGGACGCCGCCCGGCTGCTGGGCGGGCGCGCCATCACCTTCCTGGTGGTGCTCATCAGCGTGGCGGCGACCGTGGCCGTGCGGATGGCCGCCTCGGCGGTGCGCAGCCGGGGGGAGGGGGAGCTGGAGCGCGACCTCGATCGGCGTACCCGCGTTCCACTGACCATGCTGGTGGGCGGGTTGCTGGCCTCGGTGCTGCTGACCGTGGAGCCGCCCCCCACCACGGGCACCATCGACGTGCTGGCGGTCCAGGGCAACGACGTGCGGCACTGGGAGCGCGAGGAGCCTGACCCCGATCCGCCCCTGCGCATCGCCACGGCGTTGACCGAGCGCACCCTCGCGGAGATCGCAGCCGACGGTGCACCCGACGTGACGGTGTGGCCGGAGTCCAGCGTGGACCGGGACCCCTACACCCCTCGGGGCGAACCCCTGGGCGAGCTCGCGGGCGAGGCTGCAGCCGCCTCCGGTCGCCTGCTGACCGGCGCCAGCCTCGACGGACCGGACCCCGCGACCCAGCGCCTGATCGCAGCGCTGCTCCTCGAGGACGGCTTCGACGAGGTCGACCGCTACGTCAAGCGGCGCCTGGTGCCCTTCGGCGAGTTCATCCCGCTGCGGCGCTGGTTGGAGTGGTTCCCACCTCTGGAGCAGATCCCGCGGGATGCACAGCCCGGATCCGCGCCCCAGTCGATGGAGGTGGTCGAGGGCGTGCACGCCGCCGTGATCATCTGCTTCGAGACCGTGTTCGCCGACGTGGTGCGGACCAACGTGTTGGCGGGGGACGAGCCTGCCGAGGTGCTGTTCACCCTGACCAACAACGCCAGCTTCGGCGACTCGCCCATGCCCGAACAGCACCTTGCCCAGAGCCAGCTCCGTGCGGTGGAGACCGGCCGGTGGGTGGTCCACGCGGCGATCAGCGGCTCCTCGGCCTTCATCTCGCCCGCTGGCGAACTGGAGCAGGCGACGTCGCTGTTCACCGTGGACGCCATCCGTGCCGAGGTGCCGCTGGTGGACGGACGCACCCCCTACCTGCGGATCGGTGACGTGGTCGGGTGGCTGACGCGTGGCGCGTTGCTCGTCGCCGTGCTGGCCGTGGTCGGTGGCCAGGTGCGTGCGCGCCGCAGGGGCGGCGTGGACGGGTAGCCTGCGCCCGGCCGCGTGTTCGCGGCCGCGCCCCCGTCGTCCAGCGGCCTAGGATCCCACCCTTTCAAGGTGGTGACGCCGGTTCGAATCCGGTCGGGGGTACCGCGTTCCGACCCCGTCAGGAGTCCCCGTGGCGAGCAAGATCGAGATCCAGGTCCCCGTCGAGCGGCAGAAGGCTGCCCAGGCGGCGGGCAACTTCGAGCTCGTCGACCTCCCCGGCGCGCTGGCCGCACCGGCAGCTGCCGTGCGCGTCGGCAAGGCGGTCAAGCAGGACAAGGCCCTCAAGACCGTGCGGTCGCTGACCGGCATCACCAAGCTCAGCCCCGGTCAGGTCATCGCCAACTACGGCCGGTCCGAGTCCCGGTGGGCGACGGCCTTCCAGAAGCGCCGTGCCGGTGCCGCGCAGTTCCACGAGCTGTTGAGCTACGCCCGCCAGATCATCGGGCTCGACGAGCAGGGCCAGCTGCTGATCTGTCTCATGGGCCACGCCGGTCAGGGGCCCTGCATCCCACTGTGGGTCCCACGTGAGGAGGTCACCCTCACCGTGCAGCCCAACGACATCATCCTGCGCTTCGACGACATGTCCTTCGACTGGTGAGTGACGCCCAGCACGCCGCCTGGCTGACCGCCGCCCACGAGCTGGCGGACCTGGCTGACGCCCGCACCATGGCGTCCTTCCGCGGCCACCTCGATGTGCGCACCAAGGAGGACGGCACCTGGGTGACCGAGGTGGACGAGGCCGTGGAGCGGGAGCTACGCGCCGCGATCCGGGACCGGTTCCCCGAGCACGCCGTCCTGGGGGAGGAGGACGGGCTGGATGGCCCGCCGGACGCCCCGCGATGGGTGCTGGACCCCATCGACGGCACCACCAACTTCGTCAAGGGCAACCCGATCTTCGCCACCTTGATCGGCCTGCAGGTGGCGGGCACCGAGGTGCTGGGGGTGGTGTCCGCTCCGGCCCTGACCACCCGGTTCGATGGCGTGACCGGCGGGCGGGCACGTCAGGACGGCCGCACCATCCACGTCAGCGAGATCACCACCCTGACCCAGGCGGAGGTCTCCTTCGGCGGGTTGTCCTACTTCCTGCAACGCGGGCAGGGTTCCGGTGTGGAGCTGCTGGCCGAAGCGACGGCACGCCAGCGTGGCTACGGGGACTTCTGGCAGCACTGCCTGGTGGCTGCGGGCAGCACCGACATCGCCGTGGACGCCGAGGTCAGCTTGTGGGACCTGGCCGCCGTCAAGGCGGTCGTGGAGGCCGCCGGCGGCCGGTTCACCGACCTGGCCGGCAACGCCACGGCGGACGGCGGCAGCGGGTTGAGCACCAACGGCCACCTGCACGAGCAGGTACTCGGCCTGCTGCCGGGTCCTGCCCGCGGCCACGGCCAGCAGTAGCGGCGTCAGGACGCCCTGTGGCCACCGATCCGCCCGCTCCCGCCCCCACACCGTCGCCGGAGCCCACCGACGCCTCGGCGCCGCGGCTGCTGGAGGTCGAGGCGGCCCCGCCGGGCACCTTCGGGGAGCTGGAGCCGACCTCCCCACCCCTGACCGACGCCCAGGGTCGCATCCGGTTGTCCTTCACCCGGATCGACACCTACCGCAACTGTCCGCGCCGTTTCCGCTACACCTACATCGACCGGTTGCCAAGCCGTCCGAGCCCGCACCTGTCCTTCGGGACCTCCCTGCACGCCGCCCTGGAGGCCTTCCACGACCGCCAGCTGCCCGCGCGCCCCACGGAACAGGAGCTGCTCGACGCCCTGTACACCGGCTGGGACCAGCGCGGCTTCGCGGAGCTGCCGCGAGAGGAACAGGTTGCCTACTACCGCCACGCACAGCAGGTGCTGCGTCGCTACCACGCCCGGGGGGAGCCGACCGACCGCCGCACCGTGGCGACGGAAGCCTGGTTCGAACTGCCCTTCGAGTACCAGGCGGTGGTGGTGGGCTCCATCGACCGGATCGACCTCGACGACGCCGACGAGCTGCACGTCGTCGACTACAAGACCGGCCGACGGGCGCGCCCACGCAGCGAGGTGGCCGGCTCGCTCCAGCTGTCCCTGTACGCGCTGGCGTGTCAGCACCTCTACGGTCGGCTGCCGGCCACGGTGTCCCTGGACTTCGTGGTGCCCGACCTGACCGTCACCGTGGCCCTCGAGGAGCTCGACCTCGACGCCGCCCGCGACGCGGTGCTCGAGACCGCGGCGGCGCTGCGCACCCAAGGCTTCCCCACCACCCCGAACCGCCTGTGTGACTGGTGCGACCATCGCGCGATCTGCCCTGCCTGGGAGGCTCCCGAGGGTGCACAGGCCTACGGCGAGGCGGTGACCGATGCCGCACAGCGCCGCCGCCGACTGACCCGTGAGGTCCGCGAGCTGCGCGAGCTGGAGGCGGGGCTCCAGCGGCTGGCTGCCGAGCGTGGTCTGGACGCCTGAGTCGCCGGCCGGGTTACGCTGCCCCGCGACACGATCCGGCAACGACGCGGCAGCGGCCCGGCGACGTTGCGGCAACGACCCGGCACCGGCCGGTGGACTCGACCCAGGAGGCAACCGTGGGGCAGAAGGTCAACGACACGACCACGATCGGGGCGTCCCCCGACGTCGTCTGGAACGTCATCACGGAGCTCGACACCTACCCCGAGTGGGCCGGTGGGGTCCAGCACACCGAGGTGCTCGCAGCCAACGAGGACGGCAGCCCCCACACCGCCCGCTTCCGGGTCGACGCGAAGGTGTCGGAGATCACCTACGTGATCCAGTACCACTACGAGGACTACGACATCACCTGGCACCTGCTCGAGGGGGACATGATCTCCCAGCTCAACGGCGAGTACCGGCTGTTCGAGACCGAGGACGGCGGTACCGAGGTCCAGTACGCCCTGGAGGTGGACGTGGACCTGCCCCTGCCCGGTTTCATGAAGAAGCGGGCCGCTCGCACGATCCTGGAGCAGGGGCTCAGTGGGCTCAAGGGCCGGGCCGAGTCCTACGTCTGAGGCGTGGCAGCGCACACCGCACGGATGGTCGTCCCGGCGGCACCCTCCGGGGAAGGCAGCAGCGTGGCACGTGACGAGGTGGAAGCCGCCTACTTCGCCCTCCTGCGGGCGCGCGAAGAGCTCGACGCGCTCCGGCGCTACGACGAGTACCTGCTTGCCGAGGCGCAGCGGCTCCGGCGCACCACCAGCGAGGGTGACGCACTCCTCGCGGCCGTGGATCGCCGGCTCACCCGCGCACTGCGCCACACCGATCAGCCACTGGCGCACGCGGTCACCGCCCGGCTCGCAGCCATCGCCGACGAGCGCGAGCGGCTCCCCGAACGCATCGCCGCGGCGGACGCCTTCGTGGCCGCCTGCGAGCGCGATCACACGGCACGTCGCAGCGCTCGCAGGTCCGGCGAGTGAGCCGCTACCCTCACCGCTGATGAGGGGCACCACTCGTGGTGTCCGACTCGCCACGTCACCGGACACGTCCACCGGACCACCGATGACGTGGCCCACGGTTCCGAGCTGGCCCGACGACCACGTCGCCATCCGGGCCGCCCGCATCCGCTCTGCACACACCTGAGGTCGACTCCCCATGCCCACTGGACGCGTCAAGGTCTTCCACGCCGATCGCAACTACGGCTTCATCACCGTCGACGAGGGGGGCGAGGCCTACGTCCCCGGCACCGCCGTCGCCTCGGGCACCCTGCAGCCAGGCGACGAGGTCGAGTTCGAGATCGGCGAGGGCGAGGGTCGCCGTCAGGTCGCTGCGACCGTGACCGTGACCAGGTCGGCCCCAGCGGCCAACCCCGTCGGTCGCACGATGGCCAACCCGCCCTCCTGGGACGAACTCGAGGAGCGCGAGCGGCAGCGTCGTATGGCCCGCCGCCGCCGCCGCTGACCGCCACCCTGCGGCATGTCGCGGTCGCGACCCCCGAGGGGGTACCCGCCCTGTCCACGCATGGTCCGGCACGGTAGGTTCGAGCACCTCGTCGTGTGGAGAGGGGGCACCGTGGCCCAGGCCACCGGACCAGCGGCAGCACCCGTCCGCGAGGAGGTGCCGGCGACCGCGGAGCAGGTCGCCGCCGACCTGCCGTGGGACGTCATCGTGTGGGACGATCCCGTCAACCTGATGTCCTACGTGGTGTTCGTGTTCAAACGGGTCTTCGGCTTCCCCGAGCATCTCGCCCGGAAGCTGATGCTGGAGGTCCACGAACAGGGGCGCGCCCTGGTCGCCTCCGAGCCCCGCGAACAGGCGGAGCGCTACGTCAAGGAGCTGCACGGCTACGGTCTCAGAGCGACGATGGAACGTACGTCGTGAGCCGGACCTTCACCCGCCACCACGACGCGATCCGCATGACACTGCGCGCCGAGGAAGCCGCCCTGCTCGAACGGCTGGCCGGGGAGCTGCGCACCGCCCTGCAACGACCGCGTGCCGAGGACCCCGTCCACTCCCGGCTGTTCCCACCCGCGGTGCTCGGCGACGCAGAGGCCGACCGCGAGGTCCGCGATCTGTTGGCCGACGCCTTGCTGGCCGACCGGCTCGAGGGGCTCGACGCCGTGCTGGAGGTCGTCGGGCGTGCCCGACGCACCCGCGGCCGCAGCGTCGTCGACCTCACCGATGAGGAGCCGCTGTTGCTGCTCGGCGTGCTCAACGACATCCGTCTGGCCATCGGTGCCCGCATCGACGTCGAGGCCATCGACCGCGACCAGGTCGATGCGCAGGACGAGCTGGCCTACCCACTGGCGGTGATGGACCACCTCGGCTGGTGGCAGGAGCAGCTGCTGGTGCTGCTGGACGGACAGGACGGCTGATGCGCATCGGTGTCGGGGTCAGCGAGGATCTGCCCGTGGCGGTCCAGCAGCGCATCGCCACCCACGTCGAGGCCGCGGGTTTCGCCACACTGTGGACCAACGAGGCCAGCGGCCGCGACGCCCTGCTGCTGTGCCAGGCCTGGGCGGCGGCGACCACCGAGCTCGAGGTCGGTGTCGGCGTCGTGCCCGTGTGGACCCGCAGCCCGGCGCAGCTGGCCATGGCCTCGGCGACCCTGCAGGAGGCCAGCGGTGGCCGGTTCCTGCTGGGCCTCGGGGTCAGCCACCCCGCCACCATGGGACCCTGGCACGGCGCGGAGGTCCGCCGACCGCTCACCGCTGCCCGGGAGCTGCTGACGATCCTGGCGGATCTCGAGACCGGCGACCGCAGCGACACCCGCGGCGAGGTCCTGTCCTCGCGCGCCTTCCGCCTCGCGATCGACCCGCTGCCGCCGACCACACCCCGCTACCTCGGTGCCATGGGCCCACGGATGCTCGCCCTGGCGGGCACCCACGCTCAGGGGGCCCTGCTGAACTGGTCCGGCCCCGAGGAGGTTGCCGCAGCAGGTGCCCGGGTACGAGCGGCAGCGGCCGAAGCGGGACGTGACCCCGCAGCGGTCGAGGTTGCCGCCTACGTCCGGGTCGCCGTGGACGCGGACCGCGACGCTGCCCGTGCCGCCCTGGCCACCCAGATCGGCCGGTACGGGGCGCTGCCGGCCTACAGCGCCCACTTCGAGCGCCAGGGCTTCGGTCCCGCCCTGGCCCGGGCCAGACAGGCGCACCGCGACGGCGCGGACGGCGCAGGTCTCGCCGAGGCCCTGGGGGAGGAGGCCCTGACTGCCTTCGGGTGGGCTGCCAGGCCCGGCGACGATCCCCGGGAGTGGCTCGCAGGCTTCGCCGCGGCCGGCCTCGACCACCTCGTCGCACGGGTGGTGGTCGTCGGCGACGATCCGGTCATGAGCATCGACAACGTGGTGCGTGCCCTCGACCGCCAGGTCGGCTGAGGCGGGCGGCCGGGACGTGAGCCGTGGGTCTGGCACCGGGCTCCCACGGCCGGCTCAGCGCCCGCGCCGGAGCCCGATACGGGCCAGCAGCGCCTCTGCCTCGCCGACAGCGAGCCCCCATGCAGCGGCGAGGTAGACGATGCCGGCCGTGCCGCCGACCACCAGCAGGCGGACCAGGGACACCGATCCTGCGGGCAGCAGCCACGCGGCGATCCCGGCGGCCACGATGGCCGTCACCGACGCGAGCAGCAGGCGCGGCAGGGTGCCACCGCCAAGCCGCGGGCGCACCGCCCGCTGTGCGACCGCTCGACGCAGCAACGCGAACTCGATCCAGGCGCCCACCACCGAGCCGAAGGCGAGCCCGGCGGCGCCGAGGCGCAGTTGGTTCTCTGCAGCGTCGCGGAGCTCCGCGTCCGCCGGCGTCAGGCGCAACCCGGCACCCGGCTCCGCGAAGACCACGCCGCTCAGCCCGTCGAGGTCGACCGCCAGCCCGTCCAGGGCGAACATCAGCGGGACCGCCACCACCAGGGCCACGGTCACCCGCACCACGGCCACCACCGCCGGTGTGCGCGCGTCGTCGAGGGCGTAGAGCAGGGACTGCAGGAGTCGCGAGGCGGTGGTCGGCAGCAGCCCGAAGCTGTAGACGCCCAGCACGATCGCCACCTGGAAGGTGGTCGCCGCGTCGAAGGCACCCCGGCCGAACAACACGTCCACGATGTTGCGACCCACCAGCAGGTAGGCGATCGTGGCACCGGTGACGAAGAAGGCGCTGCGGGCGAGCCCCGCGTCCAGCCGGCTGCGCAGCACCGCACGGTCGGCGGCACCCAGGGTGGACAGCGAGGGGAGCTCCGCGGCAGCCACGCTCATGCCGAACAACGCGATCGGGAGCAGGTAGAAGGTCTGCGCGTAGCCGAGCACGGCCACGGCACCCACCGCCAGCAACGAGGCCACCGCCAGCTCCAGCAGCGCCGACAACTGGACCACACCGCGCCCCAGCACGATCGGGCCGAAGGCGGCCAGCACGGTGCGGACACCCGGTAGGTGCCGGTCGAGGGAGGGGCGCAGGGTGCCGCGCAGGACGCGGCGGACGGTGGGCACCTGCACCCCGAGCTGCAACGCGCCGCCGAGCACCACGCCCCACCCGGCCGCCTGCACCGGCGGCAGGACGGTGGTCGCGGCCAGCGTCACCAGGCTCACCAGGATGCCGACGTTCCACAGCACGGGTGCGACGTAGGAGAGGAAGAAGTGACGGTGGGCGTTGAGCACACCCAGGCACCATGCGGACAGCACCAGCAGGCCGACGCCGGGGAACATGATGCGCACCAGCAGCACCGTCAGCTCGAGGCGCTGCCCGGCGAACCCGGGGGTGATCACGCGTACCAGCAGCGGTGCCAGTGCCATGCCGGCCAGCACCAGTACCCCGGTCATGACCGTGAGCAACCCCAGGACCGCGCCGGCGACCCGGCCCGCCTCCTGCTCACGGTCCTCCGCCAGCAGCCGGGCGTAGGTGGGGATGAAGGACGCGGACAGCACCCCTTCGCCCAGCAGGTTCTGGAGCAGGTTGGGGATCTTCAGGGCCGCGCGGAAGGCGTCGGCGCCGACGTTGGCGCCGAGGAAGAAGGCCAGCGCCGCGTCCCGCACCAGCCCTGACAACCGGGACAGGGCGATGCCGGCGGCGATCAGCGCCGAGTGCCGCCGCATCCCCGGTGCGGGGTCAGGAGCGGGGTCCCCGCCGACGGGCTCAGCCATGCCGCGTCACGCCCACCGCCGGGGGCGGTCACGCAGGCGCTCGGCACCCACCGCGTCACACCAGGCGAGGAACCGCTGCCGTGGCACACCCCCCACCGCCAGGTCCGCCAGCCCGCCGTCCAGTCCCACATCGAGGTCGCAGGCCAGGGTGGTGAGCTCCCGGTACAGCCGGGCGGCATCGGCGTGGTCGGCCAGGCTCGCAGCGATGCGCGCAGCACCTCGGACGGGGACCTCCCACGCTGCGGGGTCCGCCGGGATGGCATGGATGCTGCCGTAGTGGGCCAGGAGCGTGGACGCCGTGCGCTGCCCGATCCCGGGCACCCCCGGGATGCCGTCGGCGCTGTCGCCCATCAGCGCCAGCAGATCGGGGATCGCCGCCGGGGTGACACCGAACCGCTCCACCACGGCGGCCTCGTCACGCACCACCGAGCGCGCCCGGTCGACCTGCACGATGCGGCTGTCGGTCACCACCTGGGCGAGGTCCTTGTCGGGGGTCAGCAGCCGGACCTGCCCGACCTGTGCCGCCAACTGCACCGCCGCGCTGGCCAGGACGTCGTCGGCCTCGACCTCCTCGGCACGCCAGACGTGGACACCGAGGGCCGCCACCGCCTCCTCGGCCCCCGGTAGCTGTGCCAGCAGCGACGCCTCCACCCCCTCGGAGCTCTTGTAGCTCGCCAGACGGTCGTTGCGCCAGCTCTCGATGGGGCGATCGAAGGCCACGCCGAGGTGGGTCACAGCCTCCTCGTCATCATCCAGCAGGGCCAGCAGGCTCGCCACCAGTCCCACCGTGGCCTTGACGTCACGACCATCGGGCGCGGTGCGTGCCGGCCGCTTGGAGTGGTGGGCACGGAACAGCTCGAAGGTGCCGTCGACGAGGTGGAGTCGGCGGGGTGTGACGGGTGGGTGCTCGCCCACGGGACCTCCTGGTGTGCGGCCCGGCACGCTAGTCCAGCGCTACCGTCCTGCCGAGACCAGTAGCCCGGAACCGACGACCCGAGACCACCGGGGGAGGTGCGGTGCGACCACCAGGCGAGCCTTCCGGCCCCACTTCCTCCCGGGACGGCTACACCCGTCCACCGCGCGCGGTCGCGCCGTCGGTGTGGGCGCTGCCCGACGGGGACACCGCCGACGCCGACGGGCTGGTCGGTATCGGCGCCGACCTCGCACCGGCGACGCTGGTGGACGCCTACCGCCGGGGCATCTTCCCCTGGCCGCATCCGGGGGTCCCGCTCCCATGGTTTAGCCCCGACCCCCGTGGGGTCGTGACCCCCGACACCGTGCACATCTCCCGCAGCCTGCGACGGACCCTGCGCCGGTCCGGCTGGCACACCACCGTGGACGCTGCCGCCGCCGCGGTGATCGAGGCCTGTGGGCAGCGACCGCAGGACGAGGGGACCTGGATCACCGCGGAGATGCACCGCGCCTACCTCCACCTGCACCGCATCGGCTGGGTGCACTCCGTGGAGGTCTGGGACGGCATGGAGCTGGTGGGGGGCATCTACGGCGTGCAGCTCGGCGGGGTGTTCACGGGTGAGTCCATGTTCCACCGCGCCGATGACGCCTCGAAGGTCGCCCTGATCGACCTGCTGGAACGCTTCACCACCGCAGGTGGTCGGCTGCTCGACGTGCAGCTCCAGACCCCGCACCTGGCAAGCCTCGGCGTCACCGAGCTCCCACGGCACGACTTCCTCGACCTGCTGGTGCAGCACCGCGACCGCCTGGTGCGGCTGCCGTCGGGGCGACAGCCGGTCAGCCGTCTGGCGGAACGGTTCCGAAGTTCCGGCGACCGCGGTTGAGCTCGGGCACACTGTCGGTCGACGAGGACGCCGAGTCCGGCCGCACCTCACCCTCATAGCCAGGGCGTCGCCGCTGCGACGTCGTCTCGGCGACACCGGAACAGGTAGGACATGAGCGACGCAACCGCTGCACCGACCCGCACGATCGAGCGGCGCTACGACGGCGAGGACTTCGAGGTGCGCGACCTCGCCCTCGCCGAGTGGGGCCGCAAGGAGATCGACCTGGCCGAGCGTGAGATGCCCGGCCTGATCGCCCTCAGGGAACGCTTCGACGGTGCCGAGCCCCTGGCCGGCGCCCGGATCGCGGGCTGCCTGCACATGACGGTGCAGACCGCGGTGCTGATCGAGACCCTCCAGGCGCTCGGGGCCTCTGTGCGCTGGTCGTCGTGCAACATCTTCTCCACCCAGGACGAGGCTGCCGCAGCCGTGGCCGCGGCGGGCACCCCGGTGTTCGCCTGGAAGGGTGAGACCGAGGAGGAGTACCTGTGGTGCATCGAGCAGACCCTGGTGTGGCCCGACGGTTCCGGCCCGAACCTGCTGCTCGACGACGGCGGTGACCTGACCGCCCTGGTGCACCACGAGCGGCCGGATCTGCTGCCCGAGATCCTCGGGGTGTCGGAGGAGACCACCACCGGGATCAAGCAGCTGCGGTCCTGGCAGCAGCGCGGGACGCTGATGATGCCCGCGATCAACGTCAACGACTCCGTGACCAAGTCCAAGTTCGACAACCTCTACGGCTGCCGTGAGTCCCTGATCGACGGCATCAAGCGCGGCACCGACGTGATGATCGCCGGCAAGGTGGCCGTGGTCGCCGGGTACGGCGACGTCGGCAAGGGCTGCGTCCAGGCGCTGTCCGGCATGGGCGCCACGGTGTTCGTCACCGAGATCGACCCGATCAACGCCCTGCAGGCCGCGATGGAGGGCTACCGGGTCGTGCGCATCGAGGACGTCATCGACCAGGCCGACATCATCGTCACCGCCACGGGCAACATGGGCGTCGTGACCCACGACCGTGTGCTGGAGATGAAGGACCACGCGATCCTGTGCAACATCGGGCACTTCGACACGGAGATCGAGACCGAGGCGCTGCGCGCCTACGACTGGACCAACATCAAGCCCCAGGTCGACCTCGTGCACCTGCCGAACGGCAAGGACGTGCTCCTGCTCGCCGAGGGCCGGCTGGTGAACCTCGGCAACGCCACCGGCCACAGCTCCTTCGTGATGTCCACCTCCTTCACCAACCAGGTGCTGGCACAACTCGAGTTGTGGCAGCGCAACGAGGAGTACAAGCACGAGGTCTACGTGCTGCCCAAGCACCTCGATGAGGAGGTCGCCCGGTTGCACCTGGAGAAGATCGGTGCCCGGCTCACCGAGCTGACCCCGGCGCAGGCTGACTACCTCGGTGTCCCCGTCGAGGGGCCCTACAAGGACGACGCCTACCGCTACTGATCGCCGCAGCTGCCACCACCCACGTTGCCGCGCGTGCCCTGGGCTTCCCACCGGGCGTGCTGTCGCGTAGCGTGGGTGGTGTTGTGCGCGTGGCTCCACGCGATCCGGGATCAGTGCTTACGTCACCGGGTCAACGTGCCGATACCCCGGGGAGGCGGACCACCGGTCCCGCCGGAGAGCCGCTGCAGCACGCAACGCAGCACCGGACAGAGGAGAGCACCGTGGGCCGTAGGCGCCGCACCGCCGGCACACTCGTCACCATCGGCATCCTGGCGCTGGCCACCGTGGGAGTGACGGCGGCACTCGCCCAGTCCGACGGTGGCGCTCCGGTGGGATCCACCCCCGGCGCACTGTTGGAACGGCTGGGTGCCCTCGAGGACGAGCTCCCGGCGCAGGTCCCGCCGACGGGGGTTCAGCTCGGTGCGACGAGCGCCTGGGGCGATCTCCAGGGGGACGCGACCAGCGTGCGTGCGGTGCTCGACACCCTGGAACCGGAGCTGCGGCAGCTGTTCATCGACGCCGACGACGCAGACGGGGATGTGGCCGACGCCGTGTCCCTGGTGGCACGGGGCTGGCTGGACGTGTGGACGGGAACGACCTCCATCGCCGCTGCCGAGGGCGCCGACCTCGCCTTCCCCATCGGCACCACCGACGCTGCCGGCGTCGCCACGGGCGCAGACGAGTATCGCGGCGAGGTGGAGATCGGGTTGGAGTTGCTGCTCAGCGGCCATGCCCGCCACCTCGAGGGCTACGGGCTGCTCGAGGAGCTCGGTGAGGCCGAACTCGACGACCAGCTGCGCTTCGACGGACGGGCGGGCAACGCCCGTGACTACGACGAGCTGATCCGGCCGCGGATCGCCGCCATGCTGTCCCGGCCCTCGGCCTCGGTGCTGGTCCCCGTGGAACGCTTCGTCACCGATGCGCCCGGCGTGGAGAGCCGGGCAGGGTCGCTGTCGCTGGTGTGCGTGGACCGTGCGGCCCTCGAGGAGCTCGGCGGCGTCGCCACCCCGGAGGTGCTGGCCGAGCTCGAGGAGGTCGACCGCGCCGACTGCACCGATCTGCCCGGCATCACGCAGGACTGAGGGCAGCGTGCAGACCATCCCCAAGCCCGACGAGCTGCTCGCGCTCCACGACATCACCGCTGAGCTGTTCGCCACGCTGCAGGCATGGTTCGAGGTCGATGACCAGGTCACCATCTCCCTGTCTGACATCGATGCAGCGGTGGAGGAGCTCGGCGAGCCACGCATGATCGCCGCCATGGCGATGCGCAAGCTCCAGGCACTGCGTCTGCTCGCACAACCGGGCGTGCGCACCACCACCGACGTAGTGGTCACCATCGTCCAGGACCTCGACCGCGCCCTGCTGCAGGCACCGAGCATGTGGCTCAAGCGCGCCGCGGCGACCGCCGACTGGGATGCGGAGCTGGCAGCGCTGGCGGAGGCCCCTGCCACCTCGGCGACCGACGCCGCACAGGGCACGGCCGGTGGCGATGCAGACCCGCGCGACGACGATCCCGAGGTCACCCGCTTCCGTGAGCTCCACGCCGGTCTCCACCGGGCCCTGCGCGCAGTGATCACCGCCAGCGAGGGCGAGATCCGTCTCCTCGAGTAGCCGTCGAGCGGCGAGCGCACCCCTGCGCCGCCACGCCACGGACGCTACGAGATGGCTAGTAGCATGGGGGGTCACCGGGTTCGGGTGCGGGTCCGACCCGGGAGGTTTCCACCCGCGCGAGCTCACCGAGACGGCCGGCGGATCCGCCGCGCCGATCGGGACGATCGAAAGGTTCAGCTCGATGAGGATCACCCTGCGCCGCGCGACCGCGGCTCTCCTGGCCGGTGCGCTGGTGCTCGCCGCGTGCGGCGAAGCGCCCGATGAGGAGACCGATGCCACACCCGATGAGGTCGAAGAGATCGAGGAGCCCGAGGAGGAGGCGGCGGACGAGGACGCCGAGGAGGCCGAAGAGGACGAGGCCGCTGCGCCTGACGGTGACTACCGCGGCTGCCTGGTCACCGACCAGGGCGGCGTCGACGACCAGTCCTTCAACGAGACCGCCTGGGCCGGCATGCAGCGCGCTGAGTCGGAGCTCGGCGTGGAGATCTCCGTGCTGGAGTCCAACTCCGAGTCGGATTTCGAGCCCAACATCCAGGCCTTCGTCGACCAGGACTGCGACCTGATCGTCACCGTGGGCTTCCTGCTGGGTGAGGCGACCCAGGAGGCCGCTGAGGCCAACCCCGACCAGCTCTTCGCCATCGTGGACGAGGGCATCGAGAGCGACAACCTCCTCGGCCTGACCTTCGCCACCGAGCAGGCGGGCTTCCTCGCGGGCTACGTCGCCGCGGCGATGACCGAGACCGACATCATCGGCACCTACGGTGGCCTCAACATCCCGCCGGTGACGGTGTTCATGGACGGCTACCTCGCCGGTGCCTCCTACTACAACGACGAGTTCGGCACCTCCGTGGTGGTCGAGGGCTGGGACGGCGAGGACGGCCTGTTCACCGGCAACTTCGAGTCGCAGGACGACGGCCGCAACATCACCGACACCCTGCTGCAGGCGGGCGCCGACATCATCATGCCGGTCGCCGGTCCTGTCGGCCTGGGCACCGCCACCGCCATCGAGGACTTCGGCCAGGGCACGATGATCTGGGTCGACACCGACGGCTTCGAGTCCACGCAGTTCGGTGAGCTCATGCTGACCTCGGTCATGAAGAACATGGACGTCGCGGTCTTCGACGCGATGGCCGCCGTGGTCGACGACAGCTTCGAGGGTGGCATCTACGTCGGCACGCTCGAGAACGACGGCGTGGGCCTCGCGCCCTTCCACGACTTCGAGGACGAGGTACCCGACGAGGTCAAGGACGCCCTGCCGGAGCTGCGCGAGGGCATCATCGCCGGTGCTATCTCCGTGGATCCGGCCGACTACTGATCCTGCACGGCATGCGCTGACGAGGAGGGGTGCCCGGTTGGTGGGCACCCCTCCTCGTGGCGGGTTGTTGGGGAGGCTGCGCGCGCGGGCTAGCGTGCGCGGCTGGTCGTGTCCCGGGCGAGCGATGCGCCCGCGGTCGAGGTCGAGGAGGGGGCTGTGCGCCTCGAGCTGAAGGGGATCACCAAGCGGTTCCCCGGCGTGGTCGCCAACGACGCCGTGGACCTGGTGGTCGAACCGGGTGAGGTCCACGGGCTGCTCGGTGAGAACGGTGCGGGCAAGTCCACCCTGATGAACATCCTCTACGGCCTCTACCGGGCCGACGAGGGTGAGATCCTGGTCGATGGTGCGCTGCTGGAACTCGACGATCCCGGCGACGCCATCGACGCCGGCGTCGGCATGGTGCACCAGCACTTCATGCTGGTGCCCGTGTTCACCGTGGCGGAGAACATCGTGCTCGGTGTCGAGCAGACCCGCGGCCTCGGCAAGCTGGACCGGGAGCGGGCATCGGCGGAGGTCGCAGCACTCGCCCAGGGAGCTGGACTGCCCGTCGACCCCGACGCGAAGGTCGAGGACCTACCCGTGGGCATCCAGCAGCGCGTGGAGATCCTCAAGGCCCTCTACCGCGACGCACAGCTGCTGATCCTGGACGAGCCCACCGCGGTGCTCACCCCGCAGGAGGCCGACGACCTGTTCGAGGCCATCCGGGCCTTCACCGCCGAGGGCCGGTCGGTGATCTTCATCTCCCACAAGCTGCGCGAGCACCGCGCCATCGCCGACCGCATCAGCGTGCTGCGCCGCGGCCGCGTCGTCGGTACCGCGGACCCCCGCACCACCTCGGAGCAGGAGCTCGCCAACCTGATGGTGGGCCGGCCCGTGGAGCTGTCGGTGGACCGCACACCGGCCACACCGGGTGAGGCGGCCCTGGAGATCGTGGGCCTGCGCGTGGACAACGCCCTCGGCACGCCGGTGGTGGAGGATGTCGACCTGACCATCCGCAGCGGAGAGATCGTGGCCGTGGCCGGGGTGGAGGGCAACGGTCAGACCCCCCTGGTCCGGGCGGTGACGGGGCTGCAGGAGATCGCCGCCGGCACCGTCCACATCGCCGGACGGCCCGTGGTCGGCAGTACCCGCAAACAGGTGCTGCGCCAGGGCACCGGTCACGTACCGGAGGACCGTGGCAGCGAGGGGCTGGTTGCCGACTTCACCGTGGCCGAGAACCTGATCCTCAACCTGTGGGACGCCGAGCCCTTCGCCCGGCGCGGCACCCTGCAGTTCGCCGCGATCAACGCCCATGCCCGCGAGCTGGTGTCGGCCTACGACATCCGCACCCCATCAGTGGCCACGACCGCCGGCAGCCTGTCGGGCGGCAACCAGCAGAAGCTCGTGGTGGCCAGGGAGTTCGACCGGCCCATCGACCTGCTGGTGGCCTCCCAGCCCACCCGCGGTGTGGACGTGGGCTCGATCGAGTACATCCACGCGCAACTGGTGGCGAAACGGGACCAGGGCACCGCGGTGCTGCTGGTGTCCTCCGAGCTCGACGAGGTCCTCGCCCTGGCCGATCGGGTGGCGGTGATGTTCCACGGCCGGCTCGTCGGTCCCTTCGACACCCCCATCTCCAAGGAGGCGGTCGGCCGGATGATGGCCGGTGCCGATCCCGCGGAGGTGCTCGGCAACGCACCCGGAGGGCACGGATGAGCGACCAGCAGCAGCCACCGGAGCCGGCACCCGCCGACCCGGACCACGGCCAGGGGCAGGTGGCCGTCACCGAGGAGGAACGCGCCCAGGCGGAGATCGAGGCTGCCAAGGAACGCGAGGCCGACGCGGCGGCGCTGGCCCTGGACGCCAACTTCAGCCAACGGCTTGTCGCAGCGCTCACGGGCACCAGCGTCAAGGTGACCGTCCTGGCCTTCCTCTCCGCCCTGGCGATCGGTGCCGGGATCATCGCGCTGAGCGAGGACACGGTCCGTGCGGCGCTCAGCTACTTCTTCGCCCGTCCCACCGACGCCGTGAGCGCGGCGATCGAGGTGATCGGCGCGGCGTACCTGGCCCTGCTGCAGGGCTCGCTCGGCGGGATCCCGCAGCTGTCGGAGACCCTGGTCTCCTCCACGCCGTTGATCCTCACGGGACTGGCTGTCGCGGTGCCGCTGCGCGCCGGTCTGTTCAACATCGGTGCGGAGGGCCAACTCGTTGCCGGTGGCATGGTCGCGGGGCTGGTGGGCTTCGGCCTCACCGGGCTGCCGATGGCGGTGCACCTGCCGGTGGCGCTGGCCGCGGGCATCGTCGCGGGAGGGCTGTACGGCTTCCTTCCCGGGCTGCTCAAGGCCCGCACCGGCGCCCATGAGGTCATCTCGACCATCATGCTCAACAACATCGGCCTGCTGGTCAGCGGGTACCTGATCTCCACCACGCTGTTCCGCCGGCCTGACCGCGCCGATCCGATCTCCCGGTCGGTGGAGGACAGTGCCCGCTTCCCCCGGCTCATCTGGTGGGAACCGAGCCTGCGGGTCAACGCCAGCCTGCTGGTGGCCCTGGCGCTGGCGGTGGCCATCTTCTGGATGGTGGAGCGCTCGACCCGCGGCTTCGAACTCAACGCTGTCGGCCTCAACCCCCAGGCGGCCACCGCCGCCGGGATGAGCCCCGGGAACACGGTGATCCTGGCGATGACCACGGGCGGCGCGATGGCCGGCGCCGCCGGTGCCGCGATCATCCTCGGGCTCCAGTACCGGCTCACCATCGGTTTCTCCGCCGGCCTCGGGTTCGACGGCATCACCGTCGCGCTGCTCGGCCGTGGGCGCATCGGTGGCACCGTCGCGGCTGGGGTGCTCATCGGGGCGCTCCAGGCAGGGGGGCGCAACATGCAGGCCCAGACGGGGACCTCACTGGAACTCGCACTGGTGATCCAGGCACTGATCATCGTCTTCATCGCCGCACCCGGGTTGGTGCGGGCGATCTTCCGGATCAAGGCCGATGACCTCACGACGGCGCAGGTCTCGAAGGGGTGGGGCGGATGAGCCAGACCATGACAGCCCCTGCCGCCCAACGCCGCCGCGAGCGGCGCTTCGGGATCTTCTCCCTCCTGGTCCTCGCGATCATGCTGGGGGTGTTCGCCACCTCGGCGCGGGGCGAGCAGGCCACCTTCGTGCTCAACGATGCCCGCGGCCAGTTGTTCGAGCTGCCCAACCTGGTCCTGACCGTCGTACCGACGGTGCTGGTACTCGCCGCGGTGGTCGCGGTGATCGCCTACCGGCAGTTCACCACCGGGTTCGGCTCGAAGGCCGTGGTGGTGGTCGGTGTCGTCGCCCTGCTGTTCGTGATGGCCTTCCTCACCTGGGCGGCGGCCGACGGCCAGCTGTCGGTGGTGGGGCTGCTGCGCGGCACCCTGGCACGGGCCACACCCATCGCCCTGGGTGGGCTGGCCGGGGTGGTGTGCGAGCGCGCCGGGGTGATCAACATCGCCATCGAGGGCCAGTTCCTCGCCGGTGCCTTCACCGCCGCGGTGGTGTCCTCCCTGGCCAGCGACCCCTGGATCGGGCTGCTCGGTGGGATCGGGGCCGGGGTGCTGGTCGCCTTCATGCTCGCGGGGCTGACCATCCGGTTCAAGGCCGATCAGATCGTGGTCGGTGTGGTCCTGATCGTGTTCGCCACGGGCGTGACCTCCTTCCTCAACACCCAGGTGCTCTCCGGCAACCCGCAGCTCAACTCACCGACCCGCTTCACCGCCATCGCCGTGCCGGTGCTCAGCGAGATCCCCCTGCTCGGCCCCGTGCTGTTCCGCCAGTCGATGCTGGTGTTCGGGATGCTGTTCGCCGTCGCCGCGCTGCACTACGCCCTGTTCCAGACCCGGTGGGGGCTGCGGCTGCGCTCCGTGGGGGAGCACCCCAAGGCCGCCGACACCGTGGGTATCAACGTGCTGGCAACGCGCTACAAGGCGGTGCTGCTCGGCGGGGTGTTCGCCGGCATCGGTGGGGCGTGGTGGACCCTCGACGCGGTGGGCCAGTTCTCCCGGGAGATGACCGGAGGCCGCGGCTTCATCGCCCTGGCCGCCATGCTGGTCGGCCGCTACAGCCCCGTGGGCGCCTTCGGCGCGGCCCTGATCTTCGGCTTCTCCGACCAGATCGCGACCTCACTGCAACTGCTGCGGGTCCCCGTGCCCTCCGACCTGCTGCTGACCGCCCCGTACCTGGTGACGATCCTGGTGGTGGCCGGGCTGATGGGACGCCTGCGGCCACCGGCTGCCAACGGCAAGCCCTACACCAAGGAGTGACCCACTCAGCCCGCCAGCAGCGCCGCGATCCGGGCGATCCCCTCGGCCAGGTCGTCGTCGCCCAGCGCGTAGGACAGTCGGGCGTAGCCGGGCGCGCCGAAGGCTTCACCCGGAACCACCGCCACCTTGGCCTCCTCGAGCAGCACCTCGGCCAGCTCCAGGGTGGACGACACCGGCCGGCCTGCCACCTCGGAGCCGAGCACCTCCTCGAAGGAGGGGAAGACGTAGAAGGCGCCCGTGGGCTCGACCACGGACACCCCGGGGATCGCGGACAGGGCGTCCACGGCGACCCGCCGGCGGCGGTCGAAGGCCTGGCGCATGGTCTCCACAGCGTCCTGCGGGCCGGTGATGGCCTCGAGGGCCGCCGCCTGGGCGACGTTGCACACGTTGGAGGTCACCTGGCTCTGCAGCTTGCCCATGCCGGCGGCGATCTCCTTTGGAGCCACAGCCCAGCCCACCCGCCAGCCGGTCATCGCGTAGGACTTGGCGACGCCGCTGGTGATGATGGTGCGTTCGGCAGCAGCCGGCGCGACCTGGGGCAGGGAGGTGAAACGCGCGTCGCCGTAGACCAGGCGCTCGTAGATCTCGTCGGTGATGACCCAGATGCCGTTGTCGGCGGCCCACTGGCCGATCGCTGCGGTGGCCTCGGCGTCGTAGACCGCACCCGTGGGGTTGGAGGGCGAGACGAACACCAGCGCCGTGGTGCGCTCCGTGCGTGCGGCCTCGAGCTGCTCCACCGTGGCCTGGAAGCCCGTGTCCTTGGTGGTGGACACGGCGACGGGGACCCCGCCCGCCAGCTTGATCTGCTCCGGGTAGGACACCCAGTAGGGCGCCGGCACCAGCACCTCGTCGCCCTCGTCGAGCAGGGCCATGAAGATGTTGTACAGCGCGTGCTTGCCGCCGTTGGCGATCACGACGTTCCCGGCCTCGTACGACTGACCGGAGGACGCCGAGGTGGCGTCCGCGACGGCCTGGCGCAGCGCCGGCTGACCACCGGCGGGGGAGTAGCGGTGCGAGGCGGGCAGCAGCGCGGCGGCCCGGGCTGCCGCGACGATGTTGTCGGGCGTGGCGAAGTCCGGCTCCCCGGCACCGAAGCCGATGACGGGCTCCCCGGCGGCCTTGAGCGCTTTGGCCTTGGCGTCCACCGCCAGGGTCGGGGAGGCTTCCATCTCGCGGATGCGGCGCGCCAGTGACACGGTGGTCTCGCTTGTCTCGTGGGTCGTCGACCTCGGGCCTACGCCGGGTCGCGCGCCAGCGTAGTCCGGCGACCAGCGACAGCATCCGGGTCGTGTGGCCCATCGCGACAGTGCACAGGTCCCCTGTGGCAGCCGGTGGGCCGGGGGTGTTCACTGCGTCCTACCGCCCGGCGCCACGCGATGCCGGTCACCTGCCGTCCCCCTTCCCCCTGCGAGGCTCACCGTGTCCACCGCACCCCTCGAGCTCCCCACCGATCTCCTGCCCGCCGACGGCCGCTTCGGTTGCGGCCCCAGCAAGGTCCGCCCGGAGGCCGTCCAGCGCCTCGCGGAGGTCGCCGACGGCCTGCTCGGGACCTCCCACCGTCAGCCGCGGGTCCGCGCCGAGGTACAGCGCCTCCAGGAGGGCCTCGCGACGCTCTTCGGGCTACCGGAGGGCTACGAGGTGCTGGTCACCCTGGGCGGCGCCACGGCCTTCTGGGAGTCCGCCGCCTTCGCCCTGGTGGAGCAGCGCGCCCGTCACTACACCTTCGGGGAGTTCAGCGGCAAGTTCGCCGCCGCCACCGCTGCGGCACCCTGGCTCGATGACCCCGACGTGGTCGCCGCGGAGCCGGGGACCCGGCCCACCGCGACCCCCGCACCCGGCTGCGACGTGCAGGCCTTCACCCACAATGAGACCTCCACGGGGGTCATGCAGCACCCCGAGCGCGTGGACGACGCCCTCGTGCTGGTCGACGCCACCTCCGGTGCTGGCGGTCTGCCCGTGGACCTCAGCGCGGTGGACGTGTACTACTTCAGCCTCCAGAAGGGCTTCGCCTCCGAGGGCGGGCTGACCGTGGCGCTGCTGTCGCCCAGGGCCGTCGACCGCATCGGGGCGATCAGCGCCTCGGGCCGCTACATCCCCACCTTCCTGGATCTGGCGACGGCGCTGGACAACAGCCGCAAGCACCAGACCTACAACACCCTGTCGGTCTCCACGGTGTTCCTCGCCGCGGAGCAGGTCGACTGGATGCTGGAGAGCTTCGGTGACCTCCAGGGCGTGGTCACCGCGCAGCGCGCCAAGGCCGATCAGCTCTACGGCTGGGCCAGCTCCCGGGACTGGGCCTCGCCCTTCGTCGCTGAGCCGGACGCGCGCTCCCTGGTGGTGGGCACCGTCGACCTCGACGACGCCGTGCCCGGCGAGCAGGTCACCGCGGTGCTGCGCGCCAACGGCATCCTCGACACCGAGCCGTACCGCAAGCTCGGCCGCAACCAACTGCGCGTGGGGATGTTCCCGGCCGTGGATGCCGCCGACCTCGCGGCCTACACCGCGTGCGTGGACCACATCGTGGAGCGCCTGCCGGGCTGACCAGGGAAGGCATCCGGAACTGGATCGAGCCCGTGCGACCCCACCGGTACGGTCGATCGGACCTACAGGTTCCGGTCACGGTGCCGATACCTTGGCTTGACGGCTCAGGGAATCAGCGCAGATCTGCGCGCCGCTCGCGTGACCGACCCTTGCGCCGCCCTGCCGACGATCACCTCGGCGACCTCCATCGAAGGGTTCCCCCGTGTCGCAGGCCGCGGCCCCGCAGCTCACGCTGACGCCGCACCTCGCGTCCGATCGCGGCATCGTGGCGCGCTCGGTCTTCGATGCGTGGACCTCCAGCGTCGCGGTGCTCGCCGCGGACGGCACCATCGAGGTGGTCAACCGTGCCTGGGAACGGTTCGCCATCGACAACGGCGCGTCGCTCGAGACGACCGCGGTCGGCGTCAACTACCTGGAGGTGTGCGAGCGGGCGGCGGCGGACGAGCCGACCGCGACCGTGGCGCTCGACGGCTTGCGCCAGGTGCTGGCCGGTGAACTCCCGGAGTACACCCTCGAGTACCCGTGCCACGCGCCCTTCGAGGAACGCTGGTTCCGGCTGAGTGCCCGGCCCCTGACCGTCGCCGGCGAGACGCGCCTGCTGGTCGTCCACGACAACGTCTCTGACCGCAAGCAGCTGCAGAACGACGTCCTGGCCCGGTCACTCCTGCTCGACGAGGTGGATGCCGCGGTGGTCGCCACCGACCTCGACGGGGTGGTACGGCTGTGGAGCCGCGCGGCCGAGGCTCTCTACGGCTGGTCGGCCGATGAGGCGATCGGTCACCCCATCTACCAGCTCATGGACCCGGTCGATGCCGAGGGCCAGCCCCACGCCTTCATCGGTGCCCTCGCGGAGCAGGGCTCCTGGGAGGGACAGCTGACGCTGACGCGCGCCGGCGGCTCGAGCTTCCCGGCACAGGTGCGCACCACCACCGTCCACGACGCCGAGGGCGTGGCGACCGGCATGGTCACGGTGAGCCTGGACCTGTCGCTGCGGGTGGCGATGGAGGAGCAGCTCGCCCGGTCCAACCGGGAGCTGAAGGCGATCACCGACAGCATCGGTGACGGGCTGTGCGTGCTGGACACCGACGGTCGGATCACCTACGTCAACCCGCGCGGCCAGGGGCTGCTCGACGTCTATGTCACCGAGGCCCTCGGTGTGCGTTTCGCCACGTGGCTGCGGGCGGCTGACGGCACTGTCGCTGACCCGGCGTACCTGACCGCTGGCACCCCGCAGCAGCCGGTGGAGGCGGTGCTGGCGCGAAGCGACGGCACCGAGGTCCCCGTGGAGTACGTCGCCACGCCCATGGGTGGCACGAAGATGGACCATCCGACCGGGTGGGTGATCGTCTTCCGCGACATCAGCGAGCGACGCGCGCGCGAGTCCCGTCTGGAACTGCAGGTCGAACAGACCCGATGGATCGGACGTATCCGCGACGCCCTGGCCACCGACGACTTCGTCCTGTTCGCCCAACCCATCGTGGACATCTCCACGGGTGCGGTGGTGCGCGACGAGCTCCTGCTGCGCATGCGCGATCCCGAGGATCCCGACAACATCATCCCCCCGGGGATGTTCCTGCCCCTGGCGGAGGAGTTCGGGCTGGCGCCGGCCATCGATCGTTGGGTGCTGCTGCAGGGGCTGCGCCTGGCCGCCACCGGCCTGCCGGTGCAGATCAACCTGTCGGCCACGTCACTGGATGACCCCACCCTGCCGCACTACCTCGAGCAACTCCTCACGGAGACCGGTGCGGACCCCACCCAGGTGACCTTCGAGATCACCGAGACCGCCCTGCTCAACAGCGAGGTACATGCGGCCCGCTTCGCCGTCCGTGCCCACGCGCTGGGGTGCGCGCTGTCGCTGGATGACTTCGGCACCGGCTACGGCGGGTTCACCTACCTCAAGCAGTTCCCCATCGACCAGCTCAAGATCGACATCGAGTTCGTGCGGGACGTGACCACCAACCCGGCCAGCCGCCACGTGATCGATGCGGTGGTGAGCCTGGGCCACGCCTTCGGGCTGACGACGGTGGGGGAGGGCGTGGAGGACCAGGCCACCCTCGACGTGCTCCGGGACCTCAAGGTCGATCTCGTGCAGGGCTACTTCCTGGCGCGACCGGGTCCGATCGCACGGCCGCAGGAAGAGCCCGCCCGGCACCTCCAGGGATGAGGGGGTGCTGTGGCCCCTGCGTACCGGGCCCTGCTCGCGTCCGCTACGCCGATGCCAGGGCGCTGCGGGTCCGGCCCCGGCCGGCGCGCTTCGCGGCAACGGTCGTGGGCGCGCCAGAAGGCCTGCTGTGGATCGGGGGGCGTTGGGTCCATAGGCGTGGTGGCGGCCGAACCGCCCTGACCCTGGAGTGCAAGGTTGGCCGGGTGCGCGGCCGGGGCTCGCCCCCGGATCACGGCAGGTGCACCGCGACCTCGTCGGCCGCGGCGGCACCGTAGACCGCCCCGAGGCGCTCGAGCACGTCCTCCCGTTCGAGGTCGTACTCCTGGGTGCCGATGTGCTCCAGCACGTAGGTGGCGACCAGGGAGCCGAGCTCCGCGCACCGCTGGAGGGGGAGCCGCCAGGCAAGCCCCGCGAGGAACCCGGCCCGGAAGGCGTCGCCCACGCCGGTGGGGTCCTCACGCCGTTGTTCCGGGGCGGCTGGTACCTCGATGCGGGTCCCGTCGCCGTTCTCGATCAGCGAGCCCTCGGGACCCAGGGTGGTGATGCGGGTGCCGACACGCGCCAGGACCTCCGTCTCCGACCAGCCGGTCTTGGACTCCAGCAGCGCCTTCTCGTAGTCGTTGGTGATCAGGTAGGTGGCGCGGTCGACCAGCTTGCGCACCTGCGGGCCCTCCATGCGGGCCAGCTGCTGGCCGGGGTCGGCCATGAAGGGCGTCCCGAGCTGCCGGCACTCGGAGGTGTGGCGCAGCATCGCCTCCGGGTCGTTGGGGGAGATGACCACCAGGTCCAGGGTGCCGTGCCGCTCGGCGAGGGGGGCCAACTCGATGAAGCGGGCCTCCTCCATGGCGCCGGTGTAGAAGCTGGCCATCTGGGCCTGGTCGAGGTCGGTGGTGCACAGGAACCGGGCGGTGTGGCGCAGCTCGGAGACGTGCACCCCGGAGGTGTCCACCCCGTGCCGGCGCAGCCACGCCCGGTAGTCCGTATCGAAGTCCTCGCCCACCGCACCTACCAGCAGCGGGTTGAGCCCGAGCTGTGCCAGCCCGAAGGCGATGTTGGCGGCCACCCCACCACGGCGCACCTCCAGCTCGTCCACCAGGAAGCTCAAGGACACCCGGTCGAGCTGATCGGCGACCAGCTGCTCGGAGAACCGTCCCGGGAAGGTCATCAGGTAGTCGGTGGCGATGGAGCCGGTGACGGCGATGCGCACGGTTGCGTTCCGATCGACGACGCCCAGGTGACGCCGAGCTGGCGGCGGTGGCCTTGCGGCGCCGGAGGATAGTCCGCGCCGGCTGGAGCCACCGTGCGCCTATCGGTCGTTCAGACCACGGCGGTCCGTGTGAGGATCGTCAGGCTCTAGCGTCGACCGGAGCGCACAGGAGGGCCCGATGGACACCATGACCGCGCTGGAGACCGACCCGGAGCGCGACCTCCTGGAGGAGCTGCGCCAGCACCTGCTCGTCGACGGCTACGACTTCGTCCTCGACCTCGATGCCAGCCGCGGTTCGCACCTGGTGGACGCCCGCACGGGCACGCCCTACCTCGATCTGTTCACCTTCTTCGCCTCCAACGCCCTCGGCATGAACCACCCGGCGCTGTGCACGATGCAGATGCAGGCGCGCCTGGCCCGGGCCGCTACCCACAAACCCTCGAACTCCGACGTCTACACCCCGGAACTCGGCGCCTTCGTCGCCGCCTTCCAGCGGGTGCTGGGCGATCCCCGCCTGCCGTATCTGTTCCTGGTCGAGGGCGGCGGCTTGGCGGTGGAGAACGCCCTGAAGACCGCCTTCGACTTCAAGAGCCGGTGGAACGAGGCTGCGGGACGTGACCCGGCGCTCGGCACCCGCATCCTGCACCTGACCGGCGCCTTCCACGGCCGGACGGGCTACACGATGAGCCTGACCAACACCGACCCCGTCAAGACAGCGAGGTTCCCCACCTTCGACTGGCCACGGATCGACGCCCCCGCCCTGACCCACCCGCTCACAGCCCATGCCACGGCGAACCGCGCCGCCGAGGACCACGCGCTGGCCCAGGCCCGTGCCGCCTTCACCGCCCACCCCCACGACATAGCCGCCGCGATCGTGGAACCGATCCAGGGGGAGGGCGGTGACCGCCACCTCTCGGCGCGGTTCCTGCGGGAGCTGCAGGAGCTGACCCACGCCCACGACGCGCTGTTCATCGCCGACGAGGTCCAGACCGGTGTCGGGATGACCGGGACCCCGTGGGCCTACCAGCAGCTGGACATCACCCCCGACGTGGTCGCCTTCGGCAAGAAGACCCACGTGTGCGGGATCATGGCGGGGGGCCGCCTCGACGAGGTGGAGGGCCACGTGTTCGCCACCTCCTCACGGATCAACTCCACCTTCGGGGGCGGGCTGGTCGACATGGTCCGCGCGACGTGCATGTTCGAGGTCATGGAGGCCGAGGACCTGATCTCCCGGGCGGGGGAGCGGGGTGCGGTGCTGCGCGCCGGGCTCGAGGCCCTGGCAGCAGGCCATCCGGCCATCACCAACGCCCGCGGCCGGGGGCTGTTCTGCGCCATCGACCTGCCCGACACCGCCACCCGTGACGCTGTCATCTCCCACCTGTTCCGCGCTGAGCACGCCTTCGTGCTCGGGTGCGGGACCCGCAGCATCCGGTTGCGCCCCAGCCTGACCGTCACCGAGGAGGACCTCGCCGACGGCCTCGCCCGCCTCGAGCGGGCGGTGACCGCCGTGACGGGCTGACCCGGCACGCCCCCCTCGACCCACCCGAGCCGACACCCGCGACGACACCCTGCTGACCGCCCACAGGAGCCCGCCGTGACCACCACCGACACCGTCCCGACCCTGACCTCCCTCATCGACGGCGAGCCGGTGACCGACGCCGTCGAGGAGCGCAGCCTGGTCGACCCCGCCCACCTCGACGTCGAGGTGGCACGGGTCCGGCTCGGTGCCCCCGCCACCTTCGCGACCGCGTGCGCCCGGGCCGACGCGGCCCAGGTCGACTGGGCCGCGACCCCGGCACCCGTGCGCGGGGTGGCGATCCACGGCCTGGCCGGCGTGCTGGAGGCCAACAAGCAGGCCCTGGCCCGGATCATCACCCGGGAGATCGGCAAGCCCTACGCCGAGGCCCTGGGGGAGGTCCAGGAGGCCATCGACACCTGCATCTTCTTCGCCTCCGAGGGCCGACGGCTCTACGGCATGACCGTGCCGAGTGAGATGCCCGCCAAGCAGCTGTTCACCTACCGCAAGCCCGTTGGCACCATGGCGGTGATCACCGCGGGCAACTTCCCCGTCGCCGTACCGTCGTGGTACCTGGTGCCGGCCCTGCTGGCGGGCAACACCGTGGTGTGGAAGCCGGCGGAGTACGCACCCCAGACCGCCACGGCCTTCGTGCGCTGCATCCTCGCGGCGGGCATCCCGGCGGCGGCGATCCAACTGGTGCTGACCGACGGGCCGGCGACCTTCGAGGGGCTGTCACAGGCCCTGGAGGCAGGCCACGTCCACAAGGTCGGTTTCACCGGTTCCTCGGAGGTGGGGCGCCGGATCGGCGCGCTGTGCGGCGAGCACCTGATCTCCCCGATCCTGGAGCTCGGCGGCAAGAACCCGCTGGTCGTCATGCCCGACGCGCCGCTGGAGCTGGCGGTGGAGGGTGCGCTGTTCTCCGGCTTCGGCACCGCCGGGCAGCGGTGCACCTCGCTCGGGGTCGTGGCCGTCCACGCCTCGGTCCACGCGGCGTTCCTGGCGCGCTTCACCGCGGCGGTGGAGGCGGCGGCGATCGGCGACCCCTTCGCCGACGTGCTCTACGGCCCGATGATCAGCGAGCGGTTCGACCACCGCTTCGCGGCGTGGCTGGAGCACATCGAACCGCACCACGCCGTCTCTGGATCGAGTGCGATCGGACGGATCACCTCCGCCTCCCCGCGGCAGGGCTTCGTCGGGGATCCCGATGCGGGCCTGTTCCAGCATCCCGTCATCGTGGACGGCGTGACACGGGAGGACCTGCTCTACACCGAGGAGACCTTCGGTCCGATCGCCCCCGTGGCGACCTTCGAGACCTTCGAGGAGGCCATGGCCCTGGCCAACGACCACGGCTACGGCCTGTCCGCGGCGATCTACACCACCCGGGCCGAGGACGCCTTCGCCTTCCGTGCGGCGGTGACCGCCGGGATGGTCAGCATCAACAACTCGACCTCCGGCGCGGAAGCGCACCTGCCCTTCGGCGGCAACGGCCGCTCAGGGACCGGGGCGCGGCAGTCGGGGGTGTGGGTACTGGACCAGGTCACCACCTGGCAGTCGATGAACTGGGACCTCTCGGGCAAGCTCCAGAAGGCGCAGATGGACGTCGCCGAGCCGCAGGTGGACACCGACTTCCGGCTGTGACCCTAGTTATACTGGACGGTATGACCCACAAGGTCGGGCCCAAGGGGCAGGTCGTCATCCCGAAGCACCTGCGTGCCGAGTTCGGTATCGAACCCGGCGATGAGGTCGTGTTCTGGCGCGACGGGGACCACGTCGCCGTCGCGGCCGTACGCAGCGCGCGCTCATTGAAGGGACGGCTCGCGGGTCGGTCGCTGGTCGACCAGCTCGAAGGTGACCGCGCGGCGGACCGTCGACGCGACGACGCCCGATGACCTTCGCGCTGGACAGCTGGGCCGTCCTGCGCCTGCTCGAGGGCGTCGAGCCCGCCGCCACCCGGGTTGAGCAGCTACTCGCAGGTGAGCCACCCGTGATGAGCTGGATCAACCTCGGCGAGGTGTTCTACGTGGTCCGCCGCGCAGACGGCGACCAGGCTGCCCGCGAGGTGGTCAGGGACCTCCGTCCACACCTCGACATGGACCTACCCTCCGAGCAGCGGGTCCTGGCCGCAGCGGCGTTGAAGGCGGATCATCCCTTGGCCTATGCCGACGCCTTCGCGGCAGCGACCGCCGTCGCGCACGTCGCGACGCTGCTCACGGGTGACCCGGCACTACTGCTCGCCGGCGCGCCGTGGCGATGGGAGGACCTCCGCGCGGCTCCGCGGTCAGCGTGAGCAGGCAGGTCCGTGCTGGTGGTCGAGCTCCGCGGTGATCTGCAGGCTGCGCCAGAACGCGGCCCCCTTGGTGCCCACCTGCAACCTCGGTGCCGCCTTGGCCATGGCGGGGGAGATCAGCACCCGCACCCCGTCACGCTCAGCGATCAGGTAGCGGCTGGTGTCCTTGCCCTTGAGGTAGGTGTCGACCGCGACCTCGGGCTGCTTGCCGCACCCGACCGCGGCGATGTGATCGATGGCCACGGTGCCGCCCTTGCGGCGGATCCACTCCGCGGCCTCAGCTGTCAGCTCGAGCTCCATCGCGCTCCTCCTTGCGGCCCTGCAGGAACCGTTCGATCTCCGTCGCGCTCCTCCTTGCGGCCCTGCAGGAACCGTCCGATCTCCGTCGCGCTCCTCCTTGCGGCCCTGCAGGAACCGTCCGATCTCCGTCGCGCTACTCCTTGCGGCCCTGCAGGAACCGTTCGATCTCCGCGGCCAGGTCGTCGGCGCGCGGGATCTGCTCCTCGGACAGCGAGCCGAGCCCGTCCGGTGCGCGTTCCGGGCCGCTGGTCAGACGCTCGGCCTCCAGCTCCGCGTCGTAGAGGCGCTCGAGCTGGGCGACGTGGTCCTTGACCTCCTCGGAGCCCTGGGCAGCGACGTCGAGCCGCGACCGGTTCTCCGCCACGTCGGCGTCGAAGTCGCTGAGGTCGACGGGGGTGCCGAGGAAGCTGGACAGCTGCTCCAGCAGGGCGCGGGCAGCCTCCGGGTACTCGCCCGCCACGTAGTGCGGGATCCGAACCCACAGCCCGAGGGTCTGCAGCCCCGCGTCGCGCAGCTCCGCCTCCAGAGCCACCTGGCAGGAGGCCGGCACGATCACCTGCTCGTGGGGACGGCCGATGCGTTCCAGCAGTTCCGGGTCCGAGGAGGTGGCGATCAGGTGCACGGGCCGGGTGTGGGGGATCGGGCCGGGGACGGCGCCGAGCCCGATGTAGCGGGTCGCCCCCGCCGTCGCCGCGAGCTCCGTGAGGTCGGAGGCGATCGTGCGCCAGGCGAGATCCGGCTCCGGACCACCCACCAGCAGCAGGGGAGGACCCGAGGGCGGAGTCAGCAGCTCCACGACGACCTCGGGCCAGTCCGGTGTGCCGAGCATGCCCTGATCGATGTCGAGGGCCGGTCGACGGTCGCGGTAGTCGTACAACGCGTCCGAAGGGAAGGCACCGAGCCTGGTCGGCGGGAAGGCGTCGCGCAGGGCATCAGCCGCCGCGGTTCCGCCCTCACCGGCGTCGGTCCAACCGTCGAAGGCGACGACCAGCACGGGGTCGTCGCCGATGACGTCCATGGGCATCTCAAGCTGTAGAAGGTCCATGGTGCAACGGTAGCGGCCGTGGCGCAGCGTGCCCGAGCACCTTCGTAGGGGCGGCGCAGGGCGTCGGGGCCGATCGCGGGGTGCGCCGGGTGCGGCGGATGCGGCGGATGCGCCGGCGCCACGGGTCGGGTGCGGCGGATGCGGCGGCGCCACGGGCCGGGTGCGGCGGATGCGGCGGATGCGACGGCACAAGGGGTCGGGCGGTAGCGGGAGGCACGGGTTGTGGTCAGAAACCGGCCGCAGCTGGCCACCTTCTGTCATCAACCACCCTTCGAAGGCCCCGTGTGGCCACCAGACGGCCATCAGTGGCCGCTTTCTGTCACCGAATCGCGAACAGACAGAGGTATCGCGCACGAACCGCCCACCACAGCGATCCGCGCCACCTCAGGCCGATAGGTGGCGGGTGCGACGGCACAAGGGGTCGGGCGGTGGCAGGAGGCACGGGTTGTGGTCAGAAACCGGCCGCAGCTGGCCACCTTCTGTCATCAACCACCCTTCGAAGGCCCCGTGTGGCCACCAGACGG
>LKMJ01000076.1_pt1 | contig 57948 bp, 60 predicted proteins | sample 643391 | NCBI WGS metagenome assembly LKMJ01 (sample SAMN04112250, study PRJNA286221) | soda lake metagenome | biome: soda lake; feature: Kulunda Steppe; material: water; isolation source: sample PL-Br10 brine of Picturesque Lake | place: Russia: Kulunda steppe | collected 2010-07 | reverse complement strand
TGAAGCAGGAAGCCCCGAGGCTTGACCTCGGGGTGGGTTCACGACTACACACAGACTAACAGACGCTCGATGGACTGTTTCCGCAGTTGCTCACAGACTGATATTGCTCGAGTTTTCTAGTCCGTTGAAAACTGTTTTTGGCCGCTATTCTTGTTTGCAGACGGTCGCTTTCGTCTTATTCGGGTTTGAGACCCTCGCCTTTCACACGCATCACGCCCTCGCCGTCAGCAAGGTTCGGTGCATCAACCAGCCGGACAATGCGTTTGTCGCCTTTCGATTTCCGGAGATAGATACGGAACGTTGAGGTGTGGCCCAGAATGTTGCCACCGATCGGCTGGGTTGGGTCGCCGAAATACGAATCAGGGTTGGCTGCGACCTGATTGGTGACCAGAATCGAGGTGTTAAACAGATCACCAATTCGCATGAGATCGTGGAGATGTTTGTTGAGTTTCTGCTGGCGCTCGGCCAACTCACCACGGCCGACGTACTCAGCACGGAAATGAGCGGTCAGTGAATCGACACAGACCATCCGGACAGGCCACTCGCCGTCTTCGTGTTCGCCGGCAAGTTGCTTTGCCTTCTCGGCCAAGAGGATCTGGTGATTGGAGTTGAACGCCTTCGCAACGTGGATCTGGTCGAGAAACGCCCCGACGAGTGCTTCCATCGTGTCGTCGTCGTCAATCGAACCTTCCATCTCGCGGTCTTCAAGCGTTGCCTCGAGGATCTCGTCGTCAAGACCTCGAACCATATCGTCGATTCGTTCGGGCCGGAAGGTATCTTCTGTATCGATAAAGATGCACGACCCACGAAGCCCGCCGTGTTCGGGCGGCAACTGCACGTTGACTGCCATCTGGTGGGTCACCTGAGACTTCCCCGCACCGAACTCACCGTAGACTTCGGTGATCGATTGGGTCTCGATCCCACCGCCCAGTAGCTCATCAACCTCCGGAATCTGCCAGGAGAGCTTGCCGATCTGCTCGCGGCGCTCGAGGACGGTCGCACCGGTCTCGAAGCCACCAACGTCAGCAGCATCGCGGGCGGCATTGATGATGTCTGCGGCCGTACTCGAGCCGATATCTGCAGTGTTCGACAGCTCGCCAGGGGAGGCGACCGCAATAGATTGATAGCTTTCGTAGCCGGCATCGATCAGCTTGTCGGCTGTGGCCGGTCCAACTCCTGGAAGGGTTTCGAGATCGTCGTCTGCCATTGTATTCCGATCTTTCGCTGTTTCGTACATAAACCCTCGTTAACTGCGCACTGAAAGTGAAACTGGCCATCGGCGAACTCCGCTGGTCGGCCAGCACTGCGAGTGAACTGCCTCGGGGTCAAGTGGTTCGAAAGGACTTCGGCCTTCCGTCATCACGGAAGATCAAAGATCTTCCGAACGACCCCGAGGCTTCCCGTGGTTTAGTCGGATACTCCCATCCGATCATCGGCCTGATAGCCTCGAACGGTCGGGTGGGTCACGGTCGGGGCGTCCACAGCCCCCGATGCCTGCCGTTGTCGTCCGAAAATCGAAGATTTTCGTGATCACGAAAGACTCCGTCGCTCGAACGACTCCACATCTCACCTGACCACGTACACCTGTTCCTGTCAGCCCACCCAAAGCACGCACCGAGCGAGATTGTGCGAGCGGTCAAGAGCATCACAGCACGGGAGATGTGGGAACAGCACGAACCGTTTTTGGAGGAGTATCTGTGGGGTGGCGGATTTTGGGAGGAATCGTACTACGTTGGGACGGCAGGTGATGTTTCGACCGACACGATTGAACAATATATTGAGCGAACGGAACACGTTTAGCGGGGCTTACGGCCTTCACCCTCGGGATCAAGCCCCGAGGCACTCGGCCTGTTCAGCCTGTAGAAACAGATGCCTGCTTATTCCCAGGGATACCCGCCAGGACGGTCGGGCCACAGCGGATACCAGTAGCTTTCGTCGCGTTCGATGCCCAACTCGCCGTCGAGTACCGACTGCAGTTTGAACTCTGCCTGACTGTCGCGGTCGTGGCCGCCTTCAGGGACGAACGGGTAGTAGGCCCCTCGGCGGAACGAGTAGATCCAGTAGGCGTGGTCGGTGTCACTTTTATCGAAGGCAAAGACGGCCGCAAGCAGCCGCGAACCGTAGCCTTCTTGGATGAACGTATCGGCCGCAAAGTGGATCGAAGTCAGCATATCCTCGGGGTCGCTGTCCTCGAGGATCACCCAGTTGTAGCCGTGGTCGTCGGATCGCTGCCGAAAGGTGGTGCCGGTTTCTTCTCCGCCGGCCTCGAGGATGGCTTCGACTTCGCTGACCATCTCGCCGAAATCCGTACTGTCGACCGACGAAAAACAGAGTGCGGCCTTTCCGGAGTTTCGATATCCGAGGTCGGCTTCCATCGTTACGTAGGCCGTCGACATTCCAAAGAGGTCTTCGGGGTCGGCATCACGGGTCGCATCCCGTTCGGCGCTGACTCCGAGTATCGACCGAACCGTATCCATCAGTCCCATACCAACCAATTGGCGTCCACAACTAAAAGCCCCGCCGACTGTCAGTGAATCCGCTACTGTGAGACGGCCAGTGACGAACCCAAAACTGCTGGGAAAAACAACCGGTTTTTCGTTCCAAAGGTGGCCTTACCACAACTGTCCGGTATGTAACCTACTGTATGGTGTCTATACCCTTGTACGGCAAGCCGAAACATGCTGGTAATGTCAGCCGACCGTCTCTCACGAAGGCGCATGCTCACAGGGCTTTCGACGGTCGGATTGGTGTCGGTTGTTGGCTGTCTTGACGACAGCGAGCACCTCACGATTGGTGTCGGTCCGGCCGGCTCACGGAGCCATCAGGCAGCCCACGCCTTAGCCGTTGGGGTCGAACGCCACAGCAACCAACTCACGTTGCGAATCGAATCAGTTGGCCCTTCGGCCGAGCGGCTGTATGCGCTTGCTGACCGAGAGATTGCGGCCGCTGGCGTCGACAACACGACACTGTATCGTGCCAGCGAGGACTGTGGTGTGTTCGATCTCGAGGCCCTCGAGACGGTGCCACACCAGGGGTTTGCCTACGGCTACCGCGAGCACTACTGGCTGGCAGTCGACGGCGACCACTCGACGACTCCACTTTCGACGGCCGAACTCATCGACCACACAGTACATCCAGGCCAGCCAAGCGAGCCGAGTCGGCTGGTGACCGAACAACTCCTCAGAGACGCCGGGCTGTGGGAGCGCCTCGAGATCGATAACCGACCGCACGCCGAGGTGGCCACAGCTGCCGACCAGCGAGCACTCGAGTGTCTGTTAGCCGTCCAACACAGTGGCCAGCAGCTCACATCGTGGTCAGCGGCTGTCGACGAAGCGGCTGGCGAGCGACTTGCTGCTGTCTCGGTCGGTTCGGCGTTTCAGACTGCGATTGACGAAGCACCAAACGCCCTTGCTCGGAGAGTCGCCCCAGTCGGCTGGAGGCGGGCTGCGTTGGACGAGACCGTCGATGGGTGGGCGGTGCCGTTGCAGTGGCTCTGGTCGCCATCAGTTGATTCTGCTGTGGTCGAGGAACTCACACGGATTGCGGCCGAACACAGTGAGACGATCCGTGAGGTCGATCCACTTTCGCTCGACGGCGAGCCCGACAGCCTAGCCAGCGGCGTGATCGAGGAACTGACAGTCCATGCGGGAGCAGCCGACGCGTTCAGCGCGCTCAGCAGTCACGACAGCGACTGGACGGAGGATCATGCAGCCGACTGACCCGCGTCGTCACGACTCCGAGATGCCGACTCGAGCCGACAGCGACACCGTGTTCGACCACTGGTGGGCTGCGGTTGGCTGGCAGACGCTTCGCGTGTGTACACTGTTGCTGTGGGTTGGAATCAGCAGCTACGGGTGGCTTCGGTCGATACAACCACCTGCATACACCGTTGGCGTCCTCGGGGCCACCCTTGGGCTCACACTGGCTGTAGAACTGTTCGGACATAGAGACCACCACTGGAACGGATCGCTCGCTCGAGGGTCGGCCAAAAGTCGCCTGCTGGCAGGCGGCTGTCTGGTGGGTATCGTTGCTGGAAGCCTGACACTCGCAGGCTCGCTCGAACAACTCGAGGCTAGCCAACCGGCCCTCTCGAGACTTACGTTGGCTGGGGCCGTGTTACTGTGTGGGTCGCTACTGGTGATGGCCGGCCGACAGTCTCTCGGGCTGCTTGGAGTAGCCAGCCTCGCTGCAGTTGTTTCGCTGGCGAGCGCACCCCGTGCCGAACTCGTTTCGGCGGCAGTTGGGACCGCCGGCATCTACGGGCCGCTGACAGTGGCCGCCCTCACGTGGATCGCACCGGCCTGTCTGTTGGTCGGCTGTTGGCGGGCCGCCGGCACTGCCCAGCAACTCGCCGCGCTGTGGCAGACCGCCGTCGGCAGGTGGTCAACGAAGCCATCCACTGTGGAAGTCGGCCGGCTCGTGGGGGCCGTGGGCTGTATGGTTCTGCTTGTGGGCTGGCAGACCGGCACAATGGGCTCGCGGGTTGTCATCGGTCTCGCGGCGGTGCCGGTCGGCATCGTCGGGCTCGTCTCGTTGTGTGTGGTCACGCGAGCCTCGAGTCCGGACAGTCAACCGTCGGCAGCAGCCGACAGACGATGCGCCAAGTGGGGAGTGCCGACAGTCCTCGTTGGCGGCCCACTCGGGGTGATCGCCGTGTTGGCCGTTGGCTACCGACTGCCGGTTGGGACGACGCTCGTCGCCGGCTGTCTGTGTTGTCTGGGACTGTATTTGGTTCGTCCGTTCGTCTCTCCTGGCCGAGACGCGAAAGCCCCATACAGTGGCCTCACAACGATACTCGACGGAAGCGTTCTCGGAGTGCAGTTGCTGGGAGACATACTGCTTTCTTTGGTGGTGGTCGGCGGAGCCGTCGGGCTTATCGAGGCCTCTGGTGTCGGAACGCGCCTGATAGCCGGCGTCGTCTGGCTTTCGGGTGGTCAGCCACTGGCTGTCGTCCTCATCGTGGCTGGCTGCTGTGTGGCCCTTGGGGCACTGTTGCCGCTGGTTGGTGGGTACACCGTGGGCGCACTTGTTGGTGTGCCGCTGCTTCGGCTGTTGGGGCCGGTTCCAGTACTGACCGCACACGCGGTGGTCATCTCGAGTCTCACTGTCGGCTGGCTGCTTGTTGCCCAACGCGGACGGATCACCGTGATTATCAGCAACCGAGCCGAGATGTAACCCAATGTGGCCACTTGGACACGCAGCGATTGGATATCTCTGTTATTCCACACTCGTGCGTACACGCGAGGCCAGCCCACCCGACGGGTTGGCAGTCGTCGTGTTACTGTTCGGCAGCCAGTTTCCGGATCTCGTCGACAAACCGCTGGCGTGGTATCTTGGTGTGTTGCCAACCGGCCGAACGCTGGCACACTCGCTTTTGGTACTCGGCCCGCTTGTTGTGGCTGTCTATCTGTTTACAGCCCGTCGCAGTCGTCCTGAGTGTGGTGTCGCCTTCGGTGTGGGTGCACTCTCGCATGTGTTTGTCGACGCACTGCCAGTGCTGTGGGGCGGAACCGACCCGAGCTTTCTGTTGTGGCCGCTCGTTGCGGTCGAACCGTACGGAAACGGAGCGCCGACGATTACTGCGCTGTTTCTCGAGTCACTCGGCGATCCGTACTTCCTCTCAGAGTTCGTCTTTGCCGGCATCGCTCTCGTTGTCTGGCGACAGGATGGATACCCGGGTATCGGCGTCGTCAGCCGACTGTTCGCTGGCCGCAAGGTTCGCTGATCGCAACGCTCGCTGGTCGACGCAAATCACAGTCACGCCCTCTCATAGGCTGATGCTAACAACAGTGTTATTGGTCGTTCATCGCCTCGCTGGCGATATTACGGCCTCGAGAGTTGAGCGTTACTTCACGACGGACTCGAACTTCATCGACAATGTCGAGTTCGACCAGTCGCTCGAAGATCTCTTCGACTTTCTCGACGTCTTTGCCAATAAACGCCGGAATTTCGAACGGCGAGACACCCGAATACAGCGCCATCAGTACTTCTTTGTCCGCCTCTGAGAGATCTACGTTGGTCTGGCTGCGGCGTTCGCCCTCTGCGAGGAACGACTGGAGAAACATACAGACGCGTTTGGGGCCGGTAAGATGTGTCTCGACGCTGGTGTCGCCTTCGACGTGTGAGACCTGAATGACGACCTTCTTTTCGCCGTTGACTGTTCGTTGGTCGGTTTCGACCCCACTGATATCGTTGAGATCTAACCGGACGAACGAGCCGCTTTTCAGCGCCGCAGCAATCGCGTCCTCTTCGACTTTCAGCCGGGCTTTCTCCCATTGGGTATCTTGGACGACACCGCCGGCGACCGCTGGGTGTTTGGCCTGGGCGATTTTCTGATCGAGGACGGCTTTGAACACCGACTCTTTGAACTCCTCGTGGTCGGCAGCCGAAATCAACATCACGTTGTTGTCGATTTTGAGGCTCAGATAACTTGAGACCGCAGCGATGTTCTGATTCGGGTCGTGTCGTCCACCGACACCAGCAATTTTGGACAACGGGAGCGTCCGCTTTCCCTGGTTGCTCGCGAGGATAATACGGCGGTTCGAAAGCAGGATCCGGCCCTGTGTCCACGAGACATCATTGATGGTTCGGCCATCTTTGACGGCCTGTGCGAACCGACCTTTCGTATCAAGTATTTTATACTCGCCTTCACTCATGAATACTCAGCTCCCCAAACGGTTATTCGTGACACTCGATTGGTGTGGGGGTCTCTTAGTGTTCACTGTCGACCTCGGAACTTCGAGACCGCAGCGAACGCTCGCTTGCGGACTTGTTTGCTGTCATCTTCGGTCAGTTGCTGTATCTTATCTGCCGACCGCTGGCCGCCGACTTGCCCCAGGACGTACACTGCCTTTGCGCGGGCCTCGTCGTCGTTGGTAGTGTCGCTGACGAACTCAAGTAGTTCGTCTTCGACTAGCTCGCCGCCGATTTCCGAGAGGCTTGTCGCCGCGAACTGTGCGGTCGAGTTGTCATCGCTTTCGAGTGCCTCAACGAGCACCTCAACGATCTCAGGATCGGCTTCGTCGACGACACGTCCGAGAAACCATGATGCGTTGCGTCGTTGTCGGCGCTGGGTGCTGTCTTTGAGAATCGAAACTAACGGGCCGACAGTCGCACTGTCGGCTCCTTTTAGCTCCGAGACAACGGTCTCACGAATCTGGTGGCTCTGTCGAGTTGGTGCGTTCGACAGCAGTTCGATAATCGAGAACACCGCTGCACTCCGGACCGCCGAACTCGGGTCGTTGAGCGCATCTGTCAGCGGCTGGACGGCTTCGACGGTACCGGCCTCGCCCAATGAAGCTGCCGCAATCCGCCGGATCGACGTGTTCGAATCGTCCAACATATCCAACAGTGCAGCGAGTGCCTGGTCTGTACCAATCGACGCCAAGGCGACTGCTGCCTCGCGGCGCACCTCACCATGTGGATCTGACAGACGGTTGATGATCGCTGGGACGGCTTTCGGATGATCCAGTTGGGCCAACGCCGCACAGGCACGGACTCGAACGTTTGGGTTTTCGTCGGTGAGTGTCTCGACGAGTTTCGGAATCGCCGACGGCTCGTCGAGTTGGCCTAATGCGCTGGCGGCGGCCATTCGCAGTTCGGGGACATCCGAGCCCAGTGCGTTTGCAAACTTTTTGGCCGTCGCCCAGTCGGCACCCTCTCTGATTTTTGAGCCGGTGATTTTGACTAACAGCTGTTCGACGGCCTCTGATCCGATCTCGTCGAGGCCTTCGACGGCCGCCGCTCGAACTTGTTCTTCGTCGTCAGTTACTGACGCCGAAACAAGCGTCTCAACCGATTCGGTATCGGTACTTTCGACAGTTTGGCCGAGCAGTTTGGCTGCTCGAGCACGAACCGCGGGGCTGTCGCTTTCTAACAGCAGCTCTCGCATCCCCTCGATATCACCGTCTCGAGCGAGATGATACAGAGACATATGTTAGTCACGCTCCGGTGTATACTTATAAATTCGACATCGCTTGTTGACCGGTTCGAACACATCGCGGATCTCCTGGGGGACGGTTTCGGTCATTCCGACAACCAGATAGCCACCGGGTTTCAGCGAGTCAGTCAGTGTCTCGAAGACTGGAATCTTGTACTCGCTGTCGATGTAGATCAACAGGTTCCGACAGAAGATCAAATCGTAGTTGCGCTTTGGGCCGTCTTGGACGAGATCGTGTCGCTCGAAGCTAATTTCCCGGCGGATCTCTGGTTTGACCGTGAACGTGTTTTCTTCGACATCGACGTATCGATCGGGGGAATCCAGCAGGCTGAGTTCTTCGCCAATATCGGTGGTTCGGGTCGTCTCATAGACGCCAGCACGAGCGTTTTCGAGTGCCTCATCACTAATGTCCGTTCCGAGCACAGAGAGTCGTGATTCGTCGATCCGTCGGTCGTCCGAGGCAAGCATGTACAGTGAGTATGGCTCTCGGCCGTCTGCACAGGGCGCACTCCAGGCTTTCACCGAGCGGTTTTGTGTCGTCAACTCCTCGAGAACCGACCGGAGTGCCTCCCACATCTTGCCGTTCCGAAAGAAGTTGGTGACGTTGATCGTCAACGAATCCATCAACGCCGCTTTCTCGTTGGGGTCGTCTTTGAGCACTGTCAGATACTCGTCGTAGGCTTCGACATTCTGTCGGCGCATCCGCGCGCTGATCCGGCGGTTGAGATACGCCTCGTTGTAGTATTCGGGCTCGAAGTCGACCTCGTCTTGGATATGTCGGATAACTCGCATGAACCCGTCGTCGGCTGTGGCTGTCATAGTGTCACCACATCGAGCACAGCCACAACATCTCCATCGCCCAGGACGGCCGTCCCACTGAGTCCCGGAATCCCACTCAAGACTCCCTCGAGGGGTTTGACGACGACCTCTTCTTGGTCGATCACCTGATCGCAGTGCAGGGCGACTTTCCGTTTTTCGTCTCGAATACGCAACAGCATGCCGTTGCCGTTGACCGAACTCGGTTCCTCGAGCACATCGCTGAGCCGCAAGACTGGATAGATGTCGTCGTCGTGTTTGATGATCTCTTTGTTGTTGGTCGTGCTGATTTCTTTAGCACGCGTGACTTCGGCGATGTTTTTGACTGGAATGCCGTACTCAGTGCCGCCGACTTCGACGAACATTACTTTGACAATCGCCACTGTCACCGGCAAGCGAAGCCGAACAACGGTTCCTTCGCCGAGTTCGCTGTCAACGCTCACCGTGCCGTCGAGCTGTTTGACTGTATTGTGAACGACGTCCATGCCCACTCCGCGACCACTGACGTCGGTGACCTCCTCGGCGGTCGAAAAGCCGGGATGGAAGATGAGTTCGTAGATCTCTTGGTCGTCCATCAACTCGAGTTCGCTTTCGGTTTTGACTCCTTTCTCGATGGCTTTCTCTTTGAGAACCTCTTTGTCGAGGCCGGCTCCGTCGTCTGCGACCTCAATTGTGACGTGGTCTCGCTCGCGGGTTGCGGTCAGCGACACCGACCCAGTTGGGGATTTGCCCATCTCTTCGCGTTCTTCGGGCAACTCGACTCCGTGGTCAACGGAGTTGCGCAGGATGTGGATCAGTGGGTCTCGAATCTCGGTGAGGATGGTTCGATCCAACTCGATGTCGGATCCAGAGACGTTGAAGTTGACCTGTTTGCCTGTCTCGCGGGCGACATCCCGAACCAGCCGGGGGAACGTATCGACGATCTTCGAAAGCGGAATCAGCCGCATATCCATTGCCGTATTCTGGAGGTTGGCAGTGATCTTATCGAGTTCGTCGAGATTGTCCGAATCCATCCCGGCGGCTTCCATTTCTCGGCGGAGTTTGATTCGGCTGGTCACCAGCTGTTCGACCAGGCTGTACAGTTCGTCGAGTTGATCGACGTCCACCCGAACCGAGGCGATGTTGGTACCGTCTTTTTTCGAGCGTTTCGGCGTCGAACGGCCTCCTGAGGACTTCGATTTGCTGTTGTCGCTCTCGTCGCTGCCGGTATTGTCGGCTTCTGTGTCTTCGCTGTCGTCGTCTGACTGCTCAACATCGAGTTCAGCCGCCTTGCTCGCAGTCATCGGATCTTCAACAATCGCGGTAACCGGACTAACCGCGACCGATTCGACTTTGCTCAGCGAACTCAGGCCGCTTTCGATAGCCTCCTGTGAGGAGTCGATCAGATACAGATCGAACGTCTCTTCGAACTCGCCGTTCTCGATGGTTTCGCGTTCGGGGTCGGTAACGAACGTATCGTAGGCATCATCGAGTGCCTGTAGGACGAAAATGGCATCAACGCCCTGCATTGCTGATTCTCCCAGTCCGACCGACGCCCGAAAGACTGCATGTCCCGTATCCAGTTCGTGGTCGGACAACTCCTCGGGTAACTCGATATCGGCGGGCGTTGGGTCGTCGCTTTCGGTCTCTTCGGCCCCATGTTCGGTTGCTGTAGCGTCTGCTGGCGGTGTGTCGTCGGCTGCGGTACTACTGCTGTCTGTCGAATCATCAACACCAGGAACGTTGCCGGTCTCGATTAGCTCTCTGAGGTCGGCTTCAATTTCCGAGGCATTGATCTCCGTTTGGCCATCCTCAGCAATGTCGTCGACCATCGCACCCAGATAATCAACGCCCTCAAACAGTAGATCCATCAGTTCTGGAGTGACATCTATTTCGCCGGCCCGAACCTCATCGAGTAGATCCTCGAGTTCGTGGGCCAGATCACTGACCGAATCGTAGCCCATCGCCGCGCCGTTGCCTTTCAGCGTGTGGGCTGTCCGGAAGATTTGGTCCATCGCTTCGGCATCCTCCGGGTCGGACTCGAGTGCGAGCAGTGCGTTGTTGAGTTCGGTGATGCCCTCTTCGCTTTCGGCGACGAAGGCTTTGCGGTGTTCTTCGCTCATTTATGGTAACTCCCGTATTGTCGTTGCAACGTCGTCGAGATGACAGACGGTGTCGATACAGCCGGCTTCGACCGCTCGCTTTGGCATTCCATAGATAACACAGCTTTCTTCGTTTTGGGCAATCGTCGGCCCGCCTGCCTGTTGGATCGCACAGACTCCCTCAGCGCCGTCAGCGCCCATTCCGGTGAGAATTACGCCAGTCAGTGGGTCGGTGATCGTTTCGGCGGCCGACTCCATGGTGACGTTGACTGCCGGCATGACCGAATGGCCCAAATCGTCTTCGATCAGTCGAACCCGAATCCGGCCGTTGCGGTAGCCTGTTATCTCCATGTGTGTGCCACCTTTGGCGACGAGCGCTTCGCCTGCACCGATCCGGTCGCCGTCGGCGGCCTCGCGGACTGAATACTCGCTTGTCGCACTGTCGAGTCGGTCAGCAAACCGTGAGGTAAACGCCTCCGGCATATGCTGGACGATTAATACTCGACAGTCGCCGCCCGGCAGATCACTTATGACCTCTTCGACCGCGTTTGGCCCGCCCGTCGAAGACCCAATAACGACCGTGCGGGTGTCGTCGAATCTCTCGGTGGCTGGTTTTGGGCTTGCTGCAGCCGGCGAGCCGGTCGTTGCGGTCGCCGCCTGCGGGGATTCGGTTCGGTTGGTCCGACTGAGGTCGGCATCCGCAACCGTTCGAACGGTCTCGACGAGTTGGTCGCCCAACTGCGAGACCTCCATCGAGACCTCTCCGCCAGGTTTGGCGAAGAAATCGACTGCGCCCTTCTCGAGTGCCTCGAAGGTGACTTCGGCATCGTCGTCAGTGTACGCACTCAGCATGAGAATCGGTGTCGGATTCTCTGCCATCACGCGTTCGACGGCCTCGATCCCGTTCATTTTCGGCATCTCGAGATCCATCGTCACGACATCTGGCTGGGTGTCGGCGATCACTCCGAGTGCCTCGCGGCCGTCTTTGGCCTCGCCGACGACTGGGATTCCGGCCTCATCAAGGAGGTCAGCAATCAGTCCGCGCATAAACCGTGAGTCGTCGACGACGACCGTCCGAGGGTTACGCATCACCACCACCACGCAGCTCGCACACAGAGAAACCACTCCCCGACAGACGCTCGGTTCGCGCTGGCATACTCCACATTATGAGCGAATACTAAAACGGCGAGAATAAAGCCACCGACTCAAAAATCAGGGCTGATAATTTATTGAACAGAGTTAACTATCGACCGCTCACAAACGAATGTATGGCAGAGAGTGAGACGACGTCTACAGCCGACGATACCGAAACACACAGTGGGGTAACACAAGTCCTCGAGTTCGGGCTGGGCGATGAGACGTACTGTCTGGATATCGACGTAATCGACGAGATCGTCGATGCCGGACAGCTCACACGTATTCCAAACTCGCCGCCGCATGTCGAAGGCGTCATGGATCTCCGTGGTCGGACGACGTCCATTATCAACCCAAAAACCGTGTTCAGTATCGACACCGACGGCGAGCGCAATCGGATTATCGTCTTCGATCCCGATTCGACCGGCGATCAGGGGACGATCGGCTGGATCGTCGACGAAGTCTACCAAGTTTCTGACATCACGCCTGAGGATGTCGATGAGACGACCACAGCCAACGACGAAAACGTCCATGGCATCGTCAAAGGCGAGGACAAATTCGTCGTCTGGGTTGATCCGGATATCGTCAGCGAGTAGTCGTCCACCCACGTAGCTGCTTAGTAACACTGCTGTTTAAATCGGTTCAGTCAGCACTGTTCGTCCGACACCGTCCGACCGACTGTCTGTTCTAGTTCTCACACATGAGAACTGCATACGAATGCTTATTTACAAATACGACGCCAATGTTTTCATGCGCGTCTCAAGCGGCGTCGATGGTTTTGATCAACTCATCGATGGCGGCTTTCGGTCTAACCGACTCTATGTGCTCAGCGGCCCACCAGGAAGTGGCAAAACCACGTTTTCCGCGCAGTTTATGACTGCGGGTGCGGCCGCCGATGAGTCAAGCTTGTATGTCAGCATGCATGAGACGCGGGACGGTATCATCGCTGATATGGCCGGGTTCGATTTCGGCTTTCAGGCCGCCATCGAGTCGGATTCGATTACGTTTTTGGATGCACTCTCCTCGGAGGGCAGACGCTTTTTCGGCGGCCCTGGTGAGAAGATGGATCGAACCAACGTTACAAACCGCCTGGCAGGGTTTATCAACTCTCGAGAGATCGACCGCGTTGTTATCGATTCGACGATGCTGCTTCGGTATCTGTTCGACGACAGCGATACGACACTAATGCGGTTTCTGACCGCGATCAAACGCACCTCGGCAACAACACTTTTGATCTCGGAGATGACCGATCCCTCGGCGTACGCCGACGAGCACTTTCTGGCCCATGGCGTCGTGTTTTTCCACAACTATCTCGAGGACGACGGGATGCGACGCGGCATTCAAGTCATCAAAATGCGTGGTACAGATACTGATACCGACATTCATACGCTGTCGTTTGCCGACTCTGGCATCGAGATCACGACAGGAAAGTCGGTGAGCTAAGCATGTATGATTCGACGTACACCACCGACTGGGACGACCTGTCTCGAGATGAGGCTCTCGAGCGAGCCTACGCACTCGGCGTCGCCGCAGCCTGTGGTGACGACAACCGCCAGGAGTACGATGCGATCAAAGCTGTTGCTGCCAGCAGCTACGACCGGAGTCTGATCGAGTTGTCGTTCGACCAGGGCCGCTCAGACGCCCTGCAACTCGAGGCCTCCGGCACTGAGTCTGCGGAGATCTGGGACGAACTCATCGAAACAACAGCGATTACGGTGTTCGATGATGGCACTGTTCTTCCAGAGCTGCTCGATTCAGCGGAACTGTTCGATCGGTTTGGCCAACTCGATGGGCCGCCAGCGACACTGTCCAAACCGTCGTTTTTATTGAGAGACGGAGAAGATAATGAGTAACAACCCCCTGCCCCCACGACGACAGATCGCCCCGATACTGACTACACCGTTTGTCTACTGTACCCCAACAGCGACACCGTGAGAATTCCACATAACCAATGTCTGTAGAGGAACTCCCCTTGGCACCGACGCTCACTGACGCTGAGAGTGTCGTGATTGCCGGACCGCCCATGAGCGGGAAGTACGAACTCATGCATCGAATTCTCGGTGCTGCCGGCGACAGAGCCATCGTTTTGTCGACGGGCCACGATGCCGAGCGCGTCCGGACGGATTACACCGAGACAACCGGCCACAACGCGGAGACGGTCGGAATCGTCGACTGTGTAACCCGCGAGCAAGGAATAGAAATTGAAGACGTTGAGCTCACAAAATACGCCTCTTCGCCGAAGAACCTGACCGAACTCGGCGTCAAATTCACTGAGCTGGCCGAACTGTTTGAGCCGTATCCCGAGACGACCGTTGGGCTCCATTCGCTTTCCCAACTGTTGATGTACTGGGATGCAGACCGAATCTATCAGTTCGTCCGCGTGCTGTTGGGTCGGACTCGCAGCCAAGAGTGGCTCACTGTTGCGGTCATCAACTCGACGATGCACGACGAACGAACGCTCCATACACTGTTGGATCCGTTCGATACGGTTGTCGATACCCGGACAACCGACGAGGGTTGGGAGATGCGCCTCCGCGATCGTAGTTCTTCGCCAACGCCGTGGCAACAGTTCTGAGCCGCACCTCTCAGTAGTAGAGAAAACCCCAGACCGAAGAGTACCAACACAATTAGGGACTGTGCTTTTGGGCGATGGGCCTCTACAATGTTGTGAGGTACCGGGGACAGCAGACCCTGACCACAGACCCCCCGCTGTGGTCGGCCACGCTGTCAGTCCCCCACCCCGGTACTGTGTGGTTTCTATTCGCTGGCCGGCAGGCTCCCCCCCTCCTGCGGGCGTTTTTAGCCTTTGTACACAGGATTGGCTCCCGTCGTCGCAACGAACCCGCAACGCCAATTTTTCTGGCGGATGGATCGGCCTCCTTTTTATCTTGCTGGTCGAGTTATCCGTATGGTCGAGTTCGATCCCGAGCAGTTCGAAGACAAGTACGCCAACTACTTTCCACAACTTCAGCGTGCCTACAAAAACGCGTTTAATACAATGAACGACACCTACGATTCGACGCTGATCCACGCTATCGACCAGCAGGTGCTCAACGAAAGCGAGCCATGCTATGCGCCCGACCGCGAGGGCTTCGATATCGAACTACCCGATGAGCCCTACAGCCGTCTCGAGGGTGTCGTCGTCGACCGCGAGCAGTTCGAAACCGTTCTCGAAGCATACACCGAAGAGATCGACAGTCAACTCCAACGGACGTTTCAGCTCACCGACTGAGCGACACAGTTCGTCTGAACCAAAGGCCTAAGCCTGTCGCATTCGAAGCCATGTTTATGAGTACGGATTCAGCAGCCTCCGACAGCGATCTCAAAGACCGCGTAGTGAACTTTCTGCGCCGGAACTTCCCACAGATCCAGATGCACGGCGGCAACGCCGCCATCGAGTATCTCGATGAAGAAAGCGGTGAAGTCCACATCCAACTCGGCGGTGCCTGTTCGGGCTGCGGTATCTCGCCGATGACGATCCAGGCGATCAAAACCCGAATGGTCAAAGAAATCCCCGAAATCGAGCAGGTCAAAGCCAACACCGGACAGACCGGTGCGCCCGAAATGGGCGAAACCGAAGGGATGAGTCCGTCTTTCCCCGGTGACTCCAGCGATAGCAGCGACGAAGGCCCACAGGCTCCGTTCTAAACGCCGCTGGAAGCCGAAACCCTTAGGTCAGCGACGCTCTGTATCTCGGATATGAGCTCAGGTGGCAACTCCGGCGGGCTAATGTCCAGTGCCGGACTGGTTCGGTATTTCGACGCTGAAGACCGCAATGCGGTTACGATCAACCCGAAAACAGTCATTGCGTTCTGTCTTCTGTTCGGTATCTTCGTCCAACTGCTAACGCTGACAATCGCCTGATCGGCCGAACACGGTCTTTTTGTCCGACGACTTGCTAACTACAGTATGCATGCTGGCGTTATCGCCGTTCAAGGCGATGTAAGTGAACACGCAGCTGGCCTCGAGCGCGCCGCCGACGCACATGGAATCGATTGTGAGATCTCCGAAATCCGAACCAGTGGTCTCGTCTCCGAGTGTGATGTGTTACTGATGCCGGGTGGCGAATCAACCACGATTTCACGACTGCTTGCCGACGAGGGGATCGACACCGAAATCCAGGCGCATGTCGAAGCCGAAAAGCCACTGCTTGCGACGTGTGCGGGGCTGATCGTCGCCTCTCGAGACGCCAACGACGAACGAGTCCAGACGCTCGGTGTTGTTGATGTAACAGTCGATCGCAACGCCTTCGGCCGCCAGGCGGACAGTTTTGAAGCGCCACTCGATATCGCGGGGCTCGACGAGCCGTTTCCGGCCGTCTTTATTCGTGCGCCGGTGATCGACACTGTTGGCGAGGGCGTTGAGATACTGGCTGACTGGGAGGGCAATCCGGTCGCCGTTCGGCAGGGATCGATTGTTGCGACCTCGTTTCATCCGGAGTTGACTACCGACACGCGGCTTCATCAACTGGCGTTTTTCGCCGACGAGCCAACACTGAGTAGATCGGAGCCACAGCAATGACGACAATGGACGACGAAACTGCTGTGTTCGATGAACTGTTTGCAACGATCAAACAGCGACAAAACGACCTTCCTGAAGGCTCCTATACGGCATCGCTGTTCACCCACGAGAAAGGCGAAAACGAGGTCTTAGAGAAGCTAGGCGAAGAATCAACTGAGCTGATTTTAGCGGCCAAAGACGATGACCTCGAGGAACTGCAGTATGAGTCGGCCGACTTCGTGTACCATCTTTTGGTGTTGTTTGCGATGAAGGGCCTGGATGTCGAAGATCTCCGCGAAGAACTCGAATCGCGGTTCTAACTGCCGACTACAGCAGGATTTCACATCGTATCGTGGATCATATCAGCTGTCTCATAGGTGTCTGACACAGATTTATACATCCACAGAGACCTTCATTGTTTATGACTACTCGAGTCGAGGATCTCGAAAGCGAGATCGCAGAGCTTCGGGCTGCTGTCAACGGCCTGACGGAAGAACTCGTCGAGACGAAAGCCCGCGTACGGGAACTCGAAGACGCTGCCGAAGCCGACCGTACGGCCGCAGCCGAAGCTGCCGCTGGTGAGACAACAACGAAAAGCGACGACCACGTCGAAGTCGTCGAACACAACAACACTGACAGCGATTCTCCCGAGGCAGCATCCGAAGGGAATAACTCTTCGGCGTCCACAGACTCAACAGACGAACTCGAGGCCGACTCCAGCGAGATCATCATCGCCTGATCGGCCACCTCTCTGGGCGAGACAGCCCACCGACAGCACTATATGCACATTTCAGCCCTCGTTTTGGACGGTTTCAAGAGCTTTGGTCGACCGACCCGGATCCCGTTTTATGAAGACTTTACGGTTATTACCGGCCCGAATGGCTCGGGGAAATCCAACATTATCGACGGCGTGTTGTTTGCTCTCGGGCTGGCACGCACACGCGGCATTCGCGCCGAAAAACTAACCGACCTCATTTACAATCCCGGCCACGACGGCGAGGAGTCGGCCGCCGGCGGCTCTCGTGAGGCCAGCGTCGAAGTTATCTTGGACAACAGCGACGGTACCCTCTCGAGAGAACAGGTTGTCACCGCTGCTGGAACCGACCGCATTGGCGAGACCGAAGAGATCACGATCAAACGCCGGGTCAAACAGACCGAGGACAACTACTACTCGTATTACTATCTCAACGAGCGGTCGGTCAATCTCGGGGATATCCAAGACCTGCTCTCGCAAGCGGGAATCGCCCCCGAGGGGTACAACGTCGTCATGCAGGGCGATGTGACCGAAATCATCAATATGTCGCCGGTTCAGCGCCGTGGCATTATCGACGAGATTGCTGGCGTCGCCGAGTTCGACCAAAAGAAGGCTGCGGCCTTCGAGGAACTCGATGCGGTCACAGACCGGATCAACGAGGCCGAACTCAAAATCGAAGACAAACAACAGCGACTCGATCAGTTGGCCGACGAGCGCGAAACCGCACTGGAATACCAGTCGCTGCGCGAAGAAAAACAGGAGCATGAGGGCTATCTCAAAGCCGCAGAACTCGAGGACAAACGCGAGACGCTGGCAGCGACCGAAGCGACTCTCGAAGCCAAACAGGAGGTTCTCGAAGAGCGTCAATCGGTACTTGATACGAAACAGGGCCGGCTTACTCGCCTCGAAGCCGAACTCGAGGAACTGAACCGCGAGATCGAACGCAAAGGCGAAGACGAACAGTTGGCGATCAAACGCGAAATCGAATCGGTCAAAGGCGAGATCGACCGCCTGGAAGGCCGCATCGAGACCGCCGAAGAACGCGTTGAGACGGCCGAAAACGAACGTCGAAGTGCGTTTGTCGAACTCGATCGCAAACAAGAGACCGTCGATGACCTCGAAGACGAAATCCGCGAGTACAAGGTCAAAAAAGCCTCGATCAAAAGCACCGTCCAGACGAAAGCAGCCGACCTCGAGGAACTCGAAACCGAAATCGAGAACGTCGATACCGAGTTCGACGAGCTAAAAACCGAGTTGGCCGACGAAAAACAGCGACTCGAGTCGCTCAAAAGCGAGGCCAACGAGGCCCAACGCACGAAAGATCGCCTGCTTGATGATGCCCGACGCCGCTCGAGTGAGCTCACCGAAACCCAAGCCGAACTCAAGGCCAAACGCGAGGAGTTGCCGGATCTGAAAGCGACCCTCTCGGAGCTTCACAGTGAACTCGATAAGGCCGAAAAGAACCAGGCCACAATCACCGACACAATCGAGACGCTTCGCGACGAACGTAGCGAACGCAAAGCCGACCTCGAAGAACTCAAAGACGATCTCCGCGAAAAACAGTCTGAGTACGCCGAACTCGAGGCTCGCGCCTCGGATTCCGGCGATACGTCGTGGCCCCGTGCAGTGACAACAATCCTTAATGCCAATCTCGCGGGTGTCCACGGCGCTGTCGGTGATCTGGGCAGCGTCGACAGCGAGTATGCCACCGCCTGTGAGACTGCCGCCGGTGGCCGGCTTGCGAACGTCGTTGTTGCCGACGATGGGGTAGGATCTGAGTGTATCGACTACCTCAAATCCCGCAACGCCGGGCGAGCGACCTTCCTACCGATCACCAAAATGGACAACCGGAGTCTGCCCCGGTTGCCAAACGATCCGGGGGTCGTCGATTTCGCCCGCAACCTGGTCGAGTACGACTCGAGATTCGAATCGATTTTTTCGTACGTGCTGGGCTCGACGCTGGTTGTCGAGGATATGCAGACCGCCCGGCAGTTCATGGGTAAGTTCCGGATGGTTACGCTTGCGGGCGATCTGGTCGAACGCTCGGGGGCGATGACTGGTGGGTCTGGCGGCGGCTCGCGGTATTCGTTTTCGAAATCCGGCGAGGGCAAACTCGAGCGCATCGCCAAAACGATTGCCCAACTCGAGGACAAACGCCGCAGTACGGAATCGGAGATCCGTGACCTCGAAACCCAGATCGACGACGCCCGCGACCGAAAATCCGAGGCTACCGAGACGCTTCGGGCTGTCGAAGCCGATATCGAACGCGCTCGGGAAACAATCGATGATACCGAAGCGACACTCGAGTCGCTCGAAGCCCGCCTCGATGAAATCGAGGCCGAACGTGCCGACGTTACCGAACAGATGCAAGCCGTCGACACCGAGATCGCCGATCTCGAAGCCGAACGCGACACGCTCGAAGCAACCATCGCTGACCTCGAAGACGAACTCGCCGACTCGAAGATTCCCGAACTCACCGCCGAGGCCGACGAGATTCGCGCCGAAATCGCCGACCACGAAGACCGCATGGGCGCGATCGACGGCAAAATCAACGAAACACAACTCGAGCGCAAGTACGTAGCCGAGGCAATCGAAGAACTCCACGAGACCGTCGAGTCGGCACAAAACCGCAAAGCCGAAGCCCAGGATCGCATCGGCGAACTGGAAGCCCAACTCGAGGCCAAAGCCGAAACCCTCGAGGACAAACGGGCGGCTGTCGAAGCACTCGAAAGCGAACTCACCGAACTCAAAGCCGACCGCGAGGATCTCAAAGCAACGCTCAAAGCCGCCCAGGCCGAACGCGACGAGGCCCAGGCGGCTGTCTCCGAGGTTCAATCAACGCTCGACGACCACCGTGAGACCGCAGAGCGTCTGGAGTGGGAAATTGGCGAACTCGAATCTGCTGTGGGCGAGTACGACCCTGATGACATCCCCGACCACAAGGAGGTCGAATCGACGATCAACACACTGACTGCCGAAATGGAGGCTCTCGAGCCTGTCAACATGTTGGCTATCGAGGAGTACGACGAGGTCGAAACCGAACTCGAGCGGCTCACCGAGGGCAGAGACACACTTGCCGAAGAACGAGACGGTATCCACGAACGGATCGACACTTACGAGGCCCAAAAGCAATCGACGTTTATGAACGCCTTCGAGTCGATCAACGGCTACTTTGAAGACATTTTCTCGCGGCTGTCGGCCGGCAGTGGCGAACTCGTCTTGGAAGACCCAGACGATCCGTTCGAAGGTGGACTGACGATGAAAGCCCAGCCCGCAGACAAACCGATCCAGCGGCTGGCGGCGATGTCTGGCGGAGAAAAGTCGCTGACTGCGCTGGCGTTTATTTTTGCCATCCAGCGACACAACCCTGCACCCTTCTATGCGCTCGATGAGATCGATGCCTTCCTTGATGCGGTCAACGCCGAACGCGTCGGTGAGATGGTAGACGACCTGGCCGGCGATGCGCAGTTCGTCGTCGTCTCACATCGTTCGGCGCTGCTCGAACGCTCCGAGCGCGCCATCGGCGTGACCATGCAGGACGACAACTACAGCGCAGTCACTGGCATCCAGTTCAGCAGCGACTCGGCCGAATCACTCGAGGAGGCACCGACTAATGACTGAACAGCCGGATCTTGCCGAACTCAGTATCACAGGTGAGTTCCCTGCTTCCGAAGATGTCGACGACGGCGTCGAGCCCGTCGAGTTGCTGGTTCAGTTGGCCGAAGACGACGAGATTGACCCGTGGGATATCGACATTGTTGCGGTGACTGATGCGTTTTTGTCCAAACTCGCCGAGACGGATCTCAGAACGACTGCTCGGGCGCTGTTTTATGCCAGTGTCCTGTTGCGCATGAAAGGCGACCAACTGTTGGCCGACCCCGAACCGGAACCAGCAGACGAACCCGAACCCTGGGAGCAGGCGATGGGCGAGGCGACGGCCGAACCGGGATTCGACCCTGTTGATGCCCTCGAGGCAGAGATGGATCGCCGCCTCGAGCGCAAAACCACCCGTGGGTCTCCAGAGACGCTCGACGAACTGGTTAGAGAACTCCGGGAGGCCGAACGCGACAACTGGTGGAAACGCCGTCGGGAGTACGACACCACCGAGTCTCCCCAAGGGTTTAGTCGCGGCACTCAGACGCTGGATTACCGTGCGCCTGATGCGTTCCGTCCGGAAGACGAACCGACCGAAGGCGACGTAACGGGCACAACCCACAGCGAAGATATCGACGAGGTGATCGAAGACGTTCTGGCCGTTCTGAAACCACAGTTCGAAAACGGCCGTGCGGAGCTACTGTACGCCGAGATCAAAACCGCGGGCGGTCGGCCCTTTATGACGTATCTTGCGTTGTTGTTTTTATCAAACCGTGGTGAGATCCGCCTCCAGCAAGACGAGTTGTTTGGCGATCTCTGGATACAAGACCCTCAAGCAGTTACGTCGACTGACGAGGTAGCCAAACTCGAGGCACTCGCTGAGTAATCGGCGGTCAAACTATCGCTGTTGATAGCTGGCGAGATACGTTGATAGCCACCTGTGCAAAGCATTTCGGTAGGGATGTCAGTCGATCCTGCTGTTCACCTGGCGTACGTCAGTCTCCATCTCGTTGCGGTCGGCGTGGCAGGTTCCCTTAGCTACTGGATCGGTCGGCACGTCGACATTCCTGGCAGACGGTGGTTCGTTGCCTGGATGGGAAGTTTTGGGTGTTGGTCGCTGGTCTCTGCGGTCTCGTTGCTGGTTTCGACACAACCAGTTGCAGCGGTGCTGTTCGTGTTATGGGTGCTCGTCGGGCTTGCGGCTGTTGCGCTAACGGTATGTTTTGCAACGGCCTACTCGGGCCGTGAGCCGCGAGAAAACCGACTCTGTCAGGCTTCGGCTGGCGTCTTTGTCGTCTTGGGTGTCCTCGCAGTTACCGGCCCGTTTCATGACGTCTATTGGCGCTCTGGGTCGTTTCGAACCGACCCGTTTCCGCACTATGCCATCGAGCCAGGGCCGGCGTGGATCGCTGCAATTCTGTTCGGTGTGGTCGCGGTCTTGATCTTCGGTTACTACTTTGCGGAGCTGTATTTTAGATCACGCCGCCAGCAGAAACGGGCAGTGTTCGTACTCATGATTACGCCCGTCGTCGGCTTTCTGCCGCTCGTGCTCTCGGTGTTTGATCTGTTGGTGGTCTCGAGCTACGATCACATCTCGTATGTCGGTGTGATAAACGCCCTCGGTGTTAGTTACGCGGTCGTCCGGTTCGGAAGCCACAGTGTTGGAACCGTTGGCCGCGATGCGGTAATCAACCACCTTTCAGACCCCTACATTGCGGTTGATCGCCAGTTTCGGGTTGTCGACTACAACGAGGCAAGCGAGGTGTTCGCCGAGCCCTCAGGTATTCAACTCGGCAAGCCACTGGCCGAGACGGTTCCGGCGTTGGCCGACGAACTGCTGACAGAAACCGGGCTTGTCGAACCCACCGACATTCTCACGCTCACGGCTGGAGACCACCCACGCCACTACACCGTTACAGTCTCGGAGCTCACCGTTCATGAGACGGCCACCGGCTCTGTACTGTTTCTCAACGACGTCTCTGATCTCGAGGCCTCTCGCCGGCGAATTGCCCAACAGAACGAACAGCTCGATGCGTTCGCTGGGACGGTCAGCCACGACCTTCGGAGTCCGTTGCATATCGCCAACGGTCATGTGGGGCTGCTGAAAAAAACCTACGACGACGACCGCCTCGAGGAGATCGACGCCGCCCACAAACGCATGGGGACGCTGCTTGATGACCTGTTGGTGTTGGCTCGAGAGGGAACACAGGTCGGCGAAACCGAGCCAGTCCGTCTCGATACAGTTGTCGAAGCGAGCTGGCAACAAATCAACACACACGAGGCAACCCTACAGACGTCCGATAGCCAGCAACTGGCAGCCGACCCGACGCGTCTCCAACAACTGCTCGAAAACCTCATTCGAAACGCCGTCGAACACGGTGGCCCTGAGGTAACTGTCACTGTCGGTACGATAGCTGATGGGTTTTATCTCGCCGACGACGGCCCAGGAATTCCCGAAGACGAACGAGCCGAGATTTTCGATATGAGCTATACGACCTCTCCACAGGGAACCGGGCTGGGTCTGCATATCATCCACCAGATTGTCGAGGGCCATGGCTGGGACATCGATGTCATCGAAAGCGACGACGGCGGCGCGCGGTTCGAAATCACCGGCGTCGAGTGGATAGACCACACTCACTCGCCAGTCTCAGCTAGCTAATACACCTCGTCGCAGCCTCTTTATCACAACACACTGTCAGTTGAGGCTCAACTGCTCGCAGAGCGTGTTTGTGATCTCGACAGTCGAATCCTGTGGGTCTTGTTCACAGGCGATCGGCTCGCGGCCGTCGAACGTCTCGTGGACGGCCTTGATACCGTCCGAGAGCGTATCGAGCCCGTAGCCGCCCTCTAAGACGAACGCAAGCGCGGCGTTGTTGCGCTCTGCGATTGTTCGCATCCGGTCGGTCATCAGTGCATACCCTTCTGTCGAGATCCGATGCCGAGAGATCGGATCATGGCGGTGGGCGTCGAACCCTGCACTGATAATAAGGAGATTAGCATCGAACGCCTCGAGTGCGGGATCGAGCGCTTGGTCGATTACATGTAGGTAGTCGGCGTCGCCCGCACCTGCCGGCAGTGGCGCATTGAGAGTCGTCTCCTCGCCCGGCCCGGTACCGATTTCGTCGACATCGCCCGAGCCAGGATAAATTCCTTCCTCGTGGATCGAACCGTAGAACACCTCACTGCTCTGATAAAAGATGTCCTGGGTGCCGTTGCCGTGATGGACGTCCCAATCGAAGATGGCTGCGCGTTCGATCTCACCAGCATCGATGAGATGCTGGGCGGCGACCGCGACGTTATTGAAAAAGCAAAAGCCCATTGCGTCGTCGCTGACTGCGTGATGGCCTGGCGGACGGCCCAGCGCAAACGGCGTTTGGCGGCCCTCAACACCCGAAAGTGCTGTTTTGGCAGCCCACAGCGCTAACCCGGCACTCTGGTGGGCAGCATCCCAGGTCCCTTCTGAGGCGACTGTATCCCGATCCCAGTTGCCGCCACCGTCTGCACAGAACGTCTCGAGTTTATCAACGTACTCGGCAGTGTGGGCACTTTCGATCGCTTCGCGTTCGGCCGGTGGGGTGTCGTGATACTCTACGCTGTGTTGGTGTTTGAGCCCGCGTTTGATTGCTCGGAGTCGGTCGGCTGTTTCGGGATGTCGCTGGCCGGTGTCGTGGTCCAGACAGACGTCGCTGTATCCAAACTGCATTATTCAAAAAGAGAAAAGTACATCTCGATGTCATCTGCCTGGACGGTACGTCGGTCGGCATGGCGGGCGAGTTTCACTGCGGCGGCGGCCACGTTGTCGGCGTAATCCTCTAAAATATCGGCCAGTGCGATCCGGGCGTCCATCGACACCCGGTAGCTGTCGTCGATCTCGAGGCGGGCAATTCGGTCTACGGGCGCAACCGGCAACTCGAGGTCGTCGCGGTCGATAACTTGCTGGACGCCGAAATCACTCGCCATCAGGGTTTTTCGTCTCTCCTGTGTTGCCGTTTCGGCGGCTTCGACTGCAAGGGCTGCCCCGTGGTGTTGGACACGCCGTGCCAACTCTTCGGCGGCACCTGCACTCACTCGGAGTGACTCGGCGTTCCGCCGGATAATCGCATCTACCGGGGCGAACGGCAACTCGACACTCATACCCAAATACCTGCGTGTGTGTCGTATAATGCTTTCCGTTACGGTTGCTCACTCGCCACTATATCTTGCCTACTGACAGTAAAGGTACACTAAAGCAGGCCCGAAAACAGTCGTTGTTTCAGAACAGTTCCTCAGCGTCAATCTTCCCGTCGGCTTCTGTGCCTCGAACGGTCACTTCCTCGCCGAGTCTGAGCGTCTCGTTCGTTTTCACACTGCGGGTTTCGCTGCCGTTGTCCAATACGACCGGATCGCCAGTCTGGACGACAGTGCCGGTAAACTCGACAGGCCCACCGGCTGTTGGCTCGGTGTCTGTCGGGCTACTGTCGCCGGTTGCCGCCGACCCGCTTTCGTTGCTTGTCGAGTTCTCGGTGTCTTCGAACGCCGAGAGTCCACCCGCGGCTGCAGCGGCTTTTTTCGTATCGGTGTCGGTTGTCTGAGTTGGCCCATCGTCGGTGTTTGATTCTACAACACTGACCGTTGATTGCCAGCCTGCGCTGGCCTCGAGGTCGTCCTGCCAGCCGTCTTGGATTTCGGCGTCGGTCACCAACACGCGGTCGGCCAGTTCGATCTTGCGGTCGGCTTTTTCGCCCCACAGCGCAACCCGGATGTCGCCGGTGTCGTCTTTGAGCCGGATGTTTCGAACCTGGCCTTCCGAGCCGTCGTCCCGATCAAACGTTCGTTTGCCATCGTCTTCGATGATGCCGCCGGCAATATCGACAGTCTGGCCGATCTCAACGCTACCGATATCGGTTGTTTCAGGGACGTATTCGATTGATTCATCAATGGGTTCGACCGCCCCGCGTGAGCCAACGTGCAACTCGAGTTTGCCGTCGCGGTCTTTGACGTAGCCGTCGACGATCTCGACTGACTGGTCGGCGGTGAGGCCTTCGATGAGATCTGCCTTTTCGTCCCACAGAGTAACACGGATTCGGCCGGTTGGATCGCCAACCGCGAGATTCGACACCCGGCCCTCAGAGCCATCGTTGCGGTCGAACGTTCGGACCGTACCAACGTCCAGAATACGGCCTTTGAGGTTCACATCCGACAACCCCAAGGTGAGGTCTTCGACGCGGTAGACATCCAGCACCTCGACGTCTACTTCGGCTTCGGGGTCGGGTTCTGCTTTGTCAACGCTGACTTCGACGCCGTTGAATCCGTCTTTGGGTCGGCCAGCGATTCGGAGCACATCGCCGACCTCGAGTTCGCCGTACTGTTCGCCCTCGGGGTCGCCGACCGCCGAAATTGCTTGTCGGTCCCACATCGAAATGCGGATACGACCGGTGCTGTCGGCGACTTCCAGATTAACCACACAGCCGTCTTCGTCTTCGCCGTCACGTTCGAACGTCCGGAGTTCACCGATAGAGACGATTTTGCCGAGGAATTTCACCTCATCCATTCCCGGTTCGATGTCGGCGATTCCGTTTACTTCCTCGTCTTTGAGCTCGTGTGCGATGAGCATGGCTGCGGTTTCTTCGTCGGCCAGTCCGCCCATCTGTTCGACTTTGTCTTCGACGGCCTCGCGGAACTCCTCGAAAGAAACGTCGGTCTCGAGGTCGTCGTAGACGTCCGCTATGACACCCATGAGTATACTCTGTGAGTAGACCAGACCGCGCTTAAGCGTTGTCCTTGGGCTGATTCAGCCGGCGTTTCGGCTCGGTGTGTTCGGTGTTCTACCAGTTCGACAGACGGGCCAAACACAATAGTACCGCGTTGTGTCATAGGCTGGCTGGGGCGGGATCGAATAAAAGACTCAGGGTCGGCTGGCGGTTGCGACGACACCCGATTCGATGGCTCCGTCGTGGAACACTTCGATACTCTCGGCGAACTCAGATTCGAATCGGACTCGGAGTTCGTAGCCACGTTCGACGATCGCTTCCGTACAGACCATATCGTCGTCGCTGAAATCTTCTTCGCTGATCTCGATTCGCAGAGTTCCGTTTTCGTCGGTGCTCTCGAGTAACACCGGAACTGAACAGCCGTTTCGGCCCTGGATGCAGCCTTCGATGAGGACTTCTGTTTCTGAATCGAGAAACTCGATACTTGCGGTCTCGGGATCCGAACAGTCGCCTGTCCGTGAAAAGCTTGCCTCAGCAACGCCGTGTCCCTCGAGTATCTCTTGTGGGTCTTCGGTTTCTTCGTCAATTTCTTCGTCACTCATCGCAGAGTCGTTGGGTTCATCCTCGTCGGGTTGGTCTTCATTGTTCGAATCGTCATCAGTCTGTTGGTCGTCGCTCGAATCGTCGTCAGTCTGTTGGTCATCAGCCGACTCATCGAAACTCGCACAGCCAGCAAGTCCTGCGGTGAGGCCGACTGCGGCAGTCTGCCAGACCGTCCGTCGCTTCATATCGGCCTCAGGGCCTCCGGTGGTATATGTTTGTGGGAGTGTCACTTCGTGGGCGTGCTGTGTCGAGCCCAGACACAGCAACGCTGTACCGTAACCGTCTTAAGTCAACCGAGGATACCAGTAGATGAGTCCTGGTAGGGTAGTGGACTATCCTCTTGGCTTGCGGAGCCAGGGACCGGAGTTCAAATCTCCGTCAGGACGCTCCATTTTCACCGCACGACACTCCGAGAGCTCTCGGTATCCGTGCTGTGTTATGCGGATTCTCGGAAATTTGAACACGGAGCGACTACGTTCACATCGCCGTCAGGGCGGTTTTCAGCGACACATCCGTCTCATTGAAACCGAAATCGGTGATACGACGTAACGACCGTCTGTCTAAGGCCGGCAGCGACTACCAGTTGACGCCAGCCGCCAACAGTCCTGCGTCGATCAGCAACAACAGCGCGACACCGCCAGCGGCCAGCCAGATGGGTCGGGTGTTCTCGACGGCCTGTTGGACGTTCGATGGTGCATCAGAGCCGCCGAGACGTTTACAGCCGATCTCGACGAGCGCAGTCAACACGAGCCACAGCACCAACATCGCCACAACGATCTGGCCACGGCCAGTCATAAACAGCGTCTCGGAGGTATAGCGCGTGCCTGCCAGATGCCCACCTGTGGCGACGAACACGACTGCGCTGATGCGGGTGAGCCAGGCCAATCGTGTGGTGATCGTCGTCATCGCTGGCGCGGAAATCGACCCCGTGCTGGCGGCGGGTAACACCGCACCAACGACAAACAGCACACTCCCGGTCCAGAGACCAGCGAACAACACGTGTAGAATCTGCATGATACTGTCGACTACCATACGCGCTTGTTGGTCGATACAGTGATATATCTCCGGTGATTTGGACGCGTCACAGCCTGCCTCGGATGCAAATGACAAACATATCTTTCCAAATCCTAAAAAACCGTTTCCACGACGTGAATCTTTAAGTGGCTGGCGATGTAACCTACAGATGCTATGAGTACACAAAAGACCGTCCGACGACAGGCCGGCACCATCGAAGAATCCGAAGCACTTCGTCTCGAGAAAGAAAAAGCAGAACAGATCGTCGAGGCGCTCAACACGGATCTGGCGAACGCCTACGTGCTATATCATCAGCTCCACAAACACCACTGGAACGTCGAGGGCGCAGAGTTCCGCGATCTGCATCTGTTTTTGCAGGAAGCCTACGAGAACCTCGAGGCAGGCGCAGACATGATCGCCGAACGCGCTCAGGCGATCGGGGGCGTCCCGGTTGCCGGGCCGGCCAACCAGCAAGAACGCGCGACCATTACGTTCGAAGGCGAAGACGTCTACGACATTCGAACCTCACTGGAAAACGATATGCACGCCTACGGTGACATCATCGAAGGAATGCGCGAGCACGTCCAACTGGCGGCTAATCTCGGAGATCCAACGACCGAACACATCCTCAAAGAGATTCTCACGGATCTCGAAGAGGACGCCCACCACATCGAACACTACCTCGAGGACGATACGCTCGTTCTCGAGCAGTCGCTCAACTAAACCAGGTATCGGTCTCTCGAGGCGTCACGGTATCGCAGTACGGTCTTTCGTTTTTACTAGAAAGCATATGACTAGTTGGTCGCGCTAGCTGGGTGCCAACGGGAGTCTCACTGTAATTTCGGTGCCGTGCGGCTCGCAGTCGACACGGATATCTCCACCCGAACGGTTGATCACCCAGTAGACCAACCACAGTCCGAGGCCGCTGCCGTGTGAGAGCTTATCGATAGCCCCGCCCGACTCGAGGACGTTTCTGTCGAACTCCGAGATCCCAGGGCCGTTGTCACGGACCGAAAGGGTGGCGTACTCCTCGTCGGCACTGAGAGCGATTCGGAGACGTGGCTCGTCGCTGTCGTTGTGGATCACCGCGTTGCCAAACAGTTCTTCGAGGGCGGCATCAACTGATTTCGTTCCGGAGACGCCAAGCTGTGGTGGGGCTGAAACGTCGATATCCGCATCGGGCCAGTTGTTCGCCGTTTTCTCGGCGGCAGACCGAACCAGTCGGCTGAGATCTATCGGCGTCGGCTCGACGGTCTCGCTGAGAACGTCCGTAATCGCTCGAGATTTCTCGCTTGTGGTCAACAGGTCTTCGGCCCGCTCGACAATGACATCTGCGGCGGCCTCGAGTTCGCCGTCGACACTCTCTCGGAGCTGTTCGCCGCGTCCGTGGATCACGTTGAGGTTGTTGCGGATGTTGTGCCGCAGAATGTTATCAAGCACCTGTAGCTGGCGGGTTCGGTTCTCGAGATCACTCACGTTCCGACAGATCGCCAGCGTTCCCGCTAACTCGCCGTCTTCGTAGTAGGGGTACCGACTCGTATAGAAGACAGCCTCGCGGTCGCTGTATTCGAACGTTGGTTCGACGCTGTATTCGACCGGTTGTTCGGTCTCGACTACACGGCGTTTTTGCCGAGCAATCGTTGTGGCCGTTTCGGGATCCATGAACTCGTATTCGTCATCACTGAGCAGTTGTGTTCTCGAGAGGCCAGCAAACGAACACAGCGCGTCGTTGACCAGCCGAAACTCTCCGTCGAGTGTCTGGAGCATGATCGGATCCTCGAGCCGTTCGACAATATCGCGGTGCAACGAGAGTCGCTGTTCGAGTTGCTTGCGCTCGGTGATTTCGGTTTGAACCGCAACGAATGCTATCGGCTCGTCGTCTTCGACGATTGGGGCGATCGTCTGGTCGGCGATATACAGCGAGCCATCACGGCGTTGGTTGGTGATCTCTTTGCGCCAGGTGTCGCCGTCGGTGATCGTCCCCCACAGCCTCTCGTAGTGTTCGACACTCATCTCTCCGGAGTTAAGTAGCCTGGTGGACTCACCGACAGCATCGTTCTGTGTGTAGCCCGTCATCGATTCGAACGCTGGATTGACATACTCGATACTGCCATCGGTATCACTCATCAAGATCGCGTGTCCAGAGGCTTCGACGGCCTGTTTGAACTTTCTGAGTTTCTCGGTTTGGGCCTGTAGATCCAGCGACTGGTTCCGAAGCCGCAACAGCGACTGGAGCCGCCATTCGAGTTCGGCCTGACGGATCGGCGTCGAAAGCAACTCATCGACAGTCGTCTCAAAGACTGCCTCGAGCAGTTGCGTTTCAGAGGCTCCAAGCAGTTGGTCGAGATCCGACACCAACAGCAAAACGGGCAACAGCGCCGGTTTCGCGGCGGCTTTGGCCGTCTGAATCGCCTCGCTGTGGTCGCCCAATGCGAGTTGGTCGACGATACAGAGATCAAACGCCGCCTCGCTTACCGGTTTGTCGTCGGCAACCACATACCCGTCGTGGGCGGTGAGCCACTCCCGAAGTACCCGCTGGTTGCCACTGTCTTTCAGCAGAGGATAGACAACCGCTGGGTTCTCGTTCGCTGTCGGGTGCTCACTCATCGTTCCAGTCTGGTGTGCCTGTCAGAATACCGCGAAGCGCTGACAGCGGCTCGCCCACAGAGACGCCAGCGTCGGTAATCTCGAGGGTTCGAAGCGTTGATTCGAAACCGCCGGTTCGCTTTTTGAGCACGCCGATAATTTTCCGGAGTTCACCGCGGTACTCGACGTGCCGGAGGACAATAATATCGTCTGCCAGATGACTCACCCGGTGTTCTGTTGCCCGGAAGTCACCGGTAATCTCGTGAATCTCGTTGATGATGATTCCGGTAGTGTTCATATTACGGAGATATCGACCGATCTTGAGGAGTTCGTAGGCTGGATCGTCGCTGCCCCGAAACGCGCGCTCATAGCCGCTGACGCCGTCGATCATCACGACCTGCGTTTCGCGGTCTTCGATTTCGGTTCGAATACGATGGGTAAACTCATCTGAAGTGAGTTCGTCGGTGTCGATCTCCTCGATGACGATGAGGCCGTCGCCGACGTACTTTGCAAGCGGGAGTCCAATCGCTTCGGCGCGTTTGAACATCGTTCGTTTGCTTTCTTCGAACGCATACAGCACCGACCGCCCGTCGTTTCGGGCGGCTTCAATCAAAAACTGCAGGCCGGTCGTTGTTTTGCCGACACCAGTCGGCCCAGTCAGAAACGAGATCGTGCCCGTCGAGAGTCCACCGCCCAACAGCGAATCGAGTTCGTCGACGCCTGATGACAGCGTCGATATCTCGCCGTCGCGGTGGTAGGCGGCTGGATTCAGTGTCGGCCAGACGCACATCCCGCTGTTGTCGATTGTCACTGTATGCGGCCCACGGCGTGTTTTCGAGCCACGGAATTTGGGAACGGTGAGCATACGGCGGTCGGCTGTCGCCTCGAGTGTAATCACCGCATCAACCAGAAACTGCAGGTCGTCGTCGGTCACCGACTGTGCTGCCTGAGAGGTCAACACGACTGTCACACCTTGTGATTTCAGGAAGTCGATCAAACTCAACACCTGGGTTCGGAACTGCCGTTCGTCCGGCGCGAGATACCGAAGTTCGGTGACCGGATCGATCAACACGCGAGTCGGCTCGATCGTCTCGACTGTCTGGCGAATCTGTTCGACCAAAGGTGTGGTCTCGACTTCACCAGATTCGAACAGATCATATGCCTGGTCACCCTGAAACTCTTCGGCCGACGGTGAGAGATCCAGAAACTCGATGTGCTCTGTCTCGAGGCTGAACTGGGCGGCTGTCGTCTCGAGATAGGCAGCCGGTTCGCCGAGATTGATATACACTGCCGGCTCGTTGCTCGCAGTCAGAAAATGAAGCCCAAAGATGGTTTTTCCAGCTCCAGGTGTTCCGCGGACAAGCGTTGCTGATTCGGGCAACAACCCTCCGTTTAAGACGGCCTCAGCGTTTGGCACTCCGGTCTGTACTCGCTGCTGACCCGTCGAATCGCTCATATCTTTGTTTGGTGACCCCTCCCTAATAGGTTTACCCGGCTGTTATCGTTGTTTGGCTACTCAGTGGCGATTTCTGGAGAAACCCAGACGACAAAGCCATCGTCGGCTTTGACAATGCCGATTACGTGTTCATCGCCGGCTGTCGCCGTCTGATCGACCATCTGGGGGCTTACGTCCCGAACCTGATAGACTTCATCGACGATCCAGCCGAGTGTCGAATCACTCTCGGTGTGTTCGGAGTCTAATACGATAATCCGGTTTTGTTGGCCGTCTTCGCCGTTGTTAAACACCGTATTCGGGTTGATGATCGTCGTCGTCCGGCCACGGAGATCCATGACGCCTTCGACATGCGGCGCGGCGTTTGGAATCGGGGTGAGTTCGCCCGCATCGACGATCTCGTCAATTGAATCGATATCTACACAGTATGTGCCATCGCCCAGTTTGAACTCGAGGACTTGGGCCGGCTCCTCGAGCGTTTCACTGGAGGGGTCGGTCTCCGATTGATTTGTGGTGCCCTGTGACATACTCGATATCGTTCGAACACCTACATAACTGTATCTGCGACCGTATCAGATCTGGGTGTCCGCTGCTAGGAACTCTGGTCGTAGCACTCGGTAGCCTTTGAAACCAATTTCGGTGAGCTGTTCAGTTGGCTGTCGGTTCGGTTGGGTGCTCGCTGTCGACGACGCCACCAACCCAGGTTCCACGCTGGAACCAGACGACGGCGACGACAAACGACAGTAGCGCACCAACTGCATACGCCCACCATAGCCCTCTGACTCCCCATTCGAGCCCGCCAACGATGAGTCCGGTTGTCGGTATCGTATAGGCCCACCCGAACGCCAAGACGAGCGCGACTGGTATACGGAAAATCCACCGCGAAAGCAGCGACAGCACCATCGCCACTTTCGTGACGCCGGCTCCGCGGAAGCCGCCTTGGATCACCATCACCCCACCGAAGAACGCCCAGAAGGGGGCGATGATCCGCAGGAAGACGACTCCCTCGGCGATCACCTCGGGGTCGTCAATAAAAATACCAATGGCGGCGGCCGGAAACGCCACGACAAGCCCTGCGGCCGCAAACAGTATCGCCATCGTTGCGGCTGTGGCCTTCCAGACGACCTCGCTGGCTCGAGACGGTGTGTTCGCGCCGAGATTCTGACCGACGCCTGTCGCTGTCGCCTGGCCTACTGCCCCAGAGACGGTCCAGGAGACCGACATCAGCCGGACGCCGATGCCGTAGGCCGCAATCGCGGCGACGCTGAACTGTGCGACCAATCCTGCCATCACGACGGCTGCGAAGCTCCGAGCCCAGCCGTCGATCGTCGCCGGATAGCCGATTGCAATGAGTTTGTGTTGGATCTCCCAGTCGGGCCACAGCTCTCGAACGTTGAGTTCGACGCCGTAGCCGCCTCGAAGTAGGATGTAGATCCCGGCGACGACGGCCACCCCGCGGGCGATAAACGTCGCCACCGCCGCCCCCTGGGTGCCGAGTTCGGGAACCGGCCCCCAGCCGAGAATGAAAAACGGATCCAAAACCACGTTGAGTCCGGCCGAAAACACCATCAGCCACATCGCGGTTTTGGTATCGCCTGCACCCTGTAGGGCCGCCCGAAACGCGAAAAACAGAAAGATCAACGGCAGGCTCAGAAAGATGACTTCGATGTAGGCGAGTGCTTCGACGAACACCTGATCTTGTGCTCCGATGAGCCGGAGCAGCGGCTCACGAAACACAAACCCAATCGCCGCCAACAGCGACCCCACAACGGTCGTCAACAGCGCACTCTGAGCGACGACCTGATTCGCCTGTTGAGGATTACCCGCACCGATGTGCTGCGAAACGAGCGCAATAGTCGCAGCAGTGATCCCCATCGCCGTCGAGATGAACATCCACGACAGCGGAAACATCAACGAGACAGCCGCCACTGCGTCACCGCTCACACGGCCGACCCAGAACATGTCTGCCAGGTTGTAGAACGTCTGCAACAGGTTTCCCAACACCAGCGGCCAGGCCAGCGTGAGTAGCTTTGGGGTGATCGCCCCTGTCGTCATATCGACCGGCGAACTGCGTGCGCCCACAGCTCAGGCAGTCTGGATTGCCTCGACAGTCAACAGTCGGTCACTGGGCTCGAGGGCCGCCTCGAGGGCAACGGTCGCCACGCGCTCGACTGACAGCGGGCGGGCTTCTCCCAGTCGGCCAGCCACCGGCTCGAGGTCGTCGACAATACTGCACAGCCAGTTAAGCGGCTGCGGAAAATGCGGCTGGTCGGGCCCATAGACTGCCCCCGGTCGGAGCACAACCGTCTCGAGATTCAGATCCTCAATGGCCCGTTCGGCCCGGCGTTTCGATCGGAGATACGCCCGGCGAGCCGTTGGATAGTTGGCGGCCGACGACAGAAACACGAAGCTATCGCATCCCGCGCGTTCGGCCTCCAAGGCGGTGAGAATCGTCGAATCGCCGTTGAGTCGCTCGAAGGTCACACCCTCCTGTGGATGCTCGTGGGCGATACCGACACTGTGGATCACACAGTCGACTCCACGGAGGCGGTCTCGCCAGGCGTGAGGGGCGAACAGATCCGCGCTCGTCCACTCGATATCGTCTGCCCACTGGTCGGTCACACCCAGGTCGGGCCGACCGCCACGGGAGACGCTACGCACCTCGTGGCCTGCCTCGAGTGCCTGCCGACAGATCGCCCGCCCGATGAATCCACTACCGCCAACGACGAGAAGCCGTGCCATATTTCTCCTACGTTCGGTGGGTACCTGGGAGTTGTGGTCGCCTAATCAGGTAGCCGAGAGTTGTGGTCGCCTAATCAGACGAGTGTCTGGATCGTCGACAGTGCGAACACCGAACCGAGGGTGATCAGCACCGTCCAGGCGGCGATACTGGCGGTCATCCACAGTGCGGTCGCCCGCCGACTCGAGCCCAACCCGAGTGCAAAGACGGCTGCCAGATGAACGCCGGTAGTAACTGGTGAGGCAATCGCCAGGCCCGCCAGGCCGTATCGCTCCCAGAGCTGTTTGGCCCGCTGGCGTCGCTTTGAGGGTTCGGCATCGTCTTTTCGATTCTCGAGGTATGCCTCGAGGCGCTTGTGGGCCACAATAAGTCCGTAGATAGGCAAGAGGTTGCCACCAAAGGCCGCAACGGCGACCGCAACTGGCTGGAATCCCAACCCGACGCCAATCGGAATAACAACCAGAATCTCGAGCAGTGGCACGGCTGCCAACAGAACAATCAACCCATACCCACCGAGGCCGTCGGCGTCGGCCAACAGCTCGTGGGCCCACACCTCCGGGCTCTGGGCGAGTGTCTCGAGGCCGACGAGCGCAAGGCTCATGAGTGACTCGAAGCACGAGGCTCTTTAGGAAGTATCGAAATACCGCAGCAACACTGCGCCGACCGCTAGACCGTCCTCCGAATGTGGTGTTAGTTTGTCGCAGACTCAGTGGATTCGGCACCCTTGGCGTCTGTACGTTCGGCGGCCGCCGTCAGGAAGTTGTGGATCAACTCGTGGCCCACAGCCGTCAGGACGCTTTCAGGGTGGAACTGGACGCACTCGAGGGGGTGTTCGCGGTGCCGAACGCCCATGACAAGACGTTTTCCTTTATGATCGGTTGTCGCCGAAACCTCGAGACAGTTCGGAACCTCGGTTGCAATCAGCGAGTGATACCGCCCGGCCTGAAAGTTCTGATCGAGTCCCTCGTAGACTCCCTGGCGGTCGTGTTCGACCGGGTAGGCCTTGCCGTGGATCGGCTCGGGAGCGTGACCGACGCTGCCGCCGTACTCATAGACTGCTGCCTCGAGGCCCAAACAGACACCAAGCGTCGGCACTTCGGGGCTGACCTCTCGCAGGACGTCCATGGTGACGCCAACGTCACGGGCGTTTTTCGGATGTCCGGGCCCCGGACTGATGAGAATGGCATCAGGGGCTACGTTTCGAACTGCCTCGAGTGAGGCTGTGTTCTTGAGGACGGTTACTTCAATCGGTTGCATCCCACCGTCGCCGTCGGGGACGCGCGTCTCGGAGACGTACTCGACGAGGTTGTAGGTGAACGAATCGTAGTTGTCGACGAACAAGACTTTCATTGGTCGACCTCCTGTGGTTTGGCTGTGTCGTCCGTGCTTTCGGCCTCGATTCGGTCGATCGCAGCAAGCACGCCGTCCATTTTCTGTTCGGTCTCTTCGTACTCGCTGGTTGGATCGCTGTCGGCGACCAGACCGGCTCCCGCCTGGACGGTTATCACGTCCTCGCTGCCGGTGTGGTCGATAGTGGCCGTCCGGATGACGATCGCCAGATCCGCAGCGCCACCCCACGAGAAGTAGCCTACCCCGCCGCCGTAGACACCACGCGGCGTGCTCTCGAGGTCGTGGATGATTTCCATGGCTCGGACTTTCGGCGCGCCAGTGAGTGTCCCGGCCGGAAACGTCACGCGAGCGGCATCGAACGCGTCGTACTCGGCGGCCATGCGGCCTGTGACGGTTGATTCGATGTGCTGGACGTGGCTGTATTTCAGGACGCTCATAAACTCCTCGACAGTGACGCTACCGGGTTCGGAGACTCGCCGTACGTCGTTGCGTGCGAGATCAACCAACATCGTGTGTTCGGCGCGCTCTTTGCCGTCGGCCAGCATCTCGCCGGCCAGCCGGCGGTCTTCGACCGGGCTCGTTCCCCGTGGACACGTTCCGGCAATCGGATTCGAGACGATTTCGCGTCCCTGCACTGAAACGAGCGTCTCGGGACTGGCTCCGACAATCGAGTGTTCGCCGTGGGCCATGAGATACATGTACGGTGAAGGGTTGACCTCTCGTAGTGCTGCATACAGTCCCACCGAATCGACCGTTCCGGTCAGTTGGCGTCGGCGAGAGATAACCCCCTGATAGATGTCACCGTCGAGGACGTGCTGTTTGGCCGTTCGAACGGCGTCTTCGTACTCGGCTTGTGGGCCTGCGGTTTCCCCACTCCGATGAAATCCGCCCGTCTCGGGTTTGCTGGCGTCGGCGAGCGTTTCGGCAATCTCGAGGGCTTCGTCTCGGAGCAGGTCGTACCGCTGGCCGGCGTCGTCGTCGGCTCCAACAACGGGCGTACAGACGAGTTCGACCGTTCCCTCGGTGTCGTCAAACACCACCGTTCGGGTCGTAAGCGCAAACTGAGCATCGGGCAGACCGCTTTCGGGCCGCTCGAGGCCGACTTCCTCGAGTACCAGATCATACACCGTCTCGTGGGCCAGAAAGCCGACCAACCCACCCGAAAGCTGTCGCCGTGTCGTCTTGGGAAACCCGACGCGTTCGATGTCGGGAAGCCCTCGCCGGAGGCGATCAAGCACGTCGCCGTTAGTCGCATTATCACCACGGTAGGCATTGACGACCAACTCGCCGGCCGGCCCGAGGCGATCGACCTCAGTGCGGTCGGGGTACACCGAAATCACGGCCTCAGGATCGTAGCCCACAAACGAGTATCGCGCGTGACGTTCGGCGTCCGTTTCGGGTGCAAACGCCCCATCAGGATCAGAAGAAGCCGTTTTTTCAGCACTCTCGAGCAGGAAGTTGTGTGTACTTCGGTCGGCTAGTGCGGCGTACGCCGACAGTGGTGAGGTCTCGACAGCCAACTTGACGGCGAGATGGGCGACAACCGGCTCGCTTCGGTCGCCGACGAGTTCGACGAACTGCTCGCGGTCGTACTCGAGGCTGATGCGGTCGGCGACGGTCATGTTGGAACCTCCAACTCGCGGCCGGCGTTCTGGACGAACGTCGCCAGGGCGGTGTGGTCTTTGCGGCCCGCGGTGCGTTCGACACCCGAGGCCACGTCGACTGCGAACGGAGCGGCCACCCGCACGGCCTCGGCAACGTTGTCGGGTGCCAGTCCACCGGCCAAGATAACTGGTGACCTCAGCGTTTCGGCTATGTTGGCGGTTGCCTCCCAGTCGTGGGGTTCGCCAGTGCCGCCTGCGCCATCTTCTCGCGTTGAATCGACGAGAATGGCATCCGCGGCTTCGTCGAGATCCTGGGCGCGGTCAGTATCAGTGTAATCGATTGCCGGAATGACTTTGATTCCGGTTTCGGCCCGAATGTAGCCGATGTCTTCGGCGCTGAACTTGCCGTGGAGCTGGATCGCATCGGGACGAATCGCTCGAACGAGATCGACGGCGTGGTTGGCGTCCTCAGGCATGGTGACAAGCGTCGCAGTGACAAACGGTGGTACCTCGGCGACGAGTTCGGCTGCCGTTCGGCGATCGACTTCTCGTGGCGTATCGACCGATACCGAGGAGATAACACCGATGGCGTCGGCTCCGGCCTCGATTGCGGCCCGCAGATCTGCCGGATCTGTCAGTCCACAGATTTTCACGCGAGCCATTAGGCCTCCACGTCCGGTTTGGTGTTGGCTCGAAGTGCCTCGAGTTTCTCGGCTGCCGCACCCGAATCAATGGCGGCGGCGGCCGCCTCGACGCCGTCAACTAGGGAGTCGGCCTCTCCTGCAATGTAGATCGCCGCCCCCGCGTTGGCGAGAATGAGATCGCGTTTCGGGCCCTGCTCGTCGCCGGTCATGATTGCCTCGAGATCCGCGGCGTTCTCCTCGGGTGTGCCGCCGGCCACCTCAGCGATGGGTGCCGCCTCGAGACCGAGATCTTCGGCGGTCAGTGTGAACTCTTCGATTGAATCACCGGTAACTTCGGCGACGGTTGTCTCGTCGTGGATTGCGATTTCGTCCATGCCCGAACCGTGGACGACGAGGGCACGTTCGACCGGCATCTCGGTGAGCGCACGGGCGATAACTGAGACAAGCTCGGGATCGTACACGCCGAGCAGTTGGGCCTCGGCTCCGGCAGGATTGGTCAGCGGCCCGAGAACGTTGAAGATCGTTCGCATCTCGAGTTCCTTCCGTGGGCCGATGACGGCTTTCATCGCGGGGTGGAACACGGGTGCGAGCATGAAACCGATGCCGTCGCGTTCGATTGCGGCTTGGACAGCGGGCGGTTCGGCATCAACGGTGACGCCAGCGACCTCGAGGACGTCCGCACTCCCCGACGACGAGGACACCGAGTAGTTGCCGTGTTTGGCGATTGGAACGCCCGCGCCTGCGGCGACCAACGCAGCGGTCGTCGAGACGTTGATCGTATCGTAGTCGTCGCCGCCCGTCCCGCAGGTATCGACCAGCGGCGTCCGGTCGGGCCTGATGGTGCGGGCGGCATCCCGCATGCCCTGGGCGAAGCCGGCGATTTCGGCTTCGGTTTCGCCCTTCGCACGCAGGGCGGCCAACAGCGCACCGATCTGGGCTTCGGTGGCCTCCTCGAAGACGAGGCGGGCAGCCTCGCGTGCTTCCTCGACAGTCAACTCTTCGCCGTCCGTCACTCGCCGAATGTACTCCTGCATTGTTAGTCACCAGTGTATGAGTTCGTCTTGTGATGTACAACTCTGTACATTGGTAAAACGTTGTCGGCGGCCCGTGTATTTGTGAACTGCTCGCACACCGCAGGGCTATGCTGTGTCACTACTCAGACGCACCACGGGTAGCGTGGTGTGTCAGCATGTCTGAAACCGCCAGCCGGATCCGTGATTCGAAACCTTCAATTACGTCCCCCGGATACGATAGGATGCGTTCGAACACAACACCGGACAGGGTTTGTGGTCTAGTCTGGTTATGACACCTCCTTGACATGGAGGAGGCCGGCAGTTCAAATCTGCCCAAACCCACTTTCTGCATTTTCATCGTATGCAGCCGCGCAGACGGCGAATTACAGTTTATCCAGCGGCTCCACTATCCGACAAACAAACTCGTCGGTCAGTTCAACTCTACGCGAATTTCGTTGTGGCTCACATGGAGATACTGCAGTAGATCTGCTGCCCCGGTCAACTCAACGGTCAGTGGTTGGTCTGGCGCGTAGTACTCGAGGTCGAAATTGCCGCCGACATCAAGACTGTTGGCAACAACCGAGCCGATGATGTCGACGTTACCATTGAGTTCGATATCGGCATCAGCCGCATAAACAATCGCTTCAAACTCTACAGTGCCTCCGCCTTGACCCTGACTGTCATCGTTATCGAGGAAGCCATCAGCTACATAAAAGACGTTCCGCTCCGGTTGCGGATCTGGGTCGCTCGAGCCGACGTACGCATTACCCTGGGCCCGAAGCGAACCGTTGACGTAGTAGGTGACGCCGTTTTCTGTACTCGTATCAGTCACGGTTATTTCGTTGCTCTGGATATCGAACGTGCCGTCTACCACAATCGTCACGTTGCCATCGCTGGTGTCGATCTCGAGGTTATCCGAGAGGGTGAGATCACCGTCGACGTAGTAGGTGCCAGCAGTGAGTGTGTCGTTCGTTCCGGGCCACTCGGAGCCTGATTCGTTGGCTTCCTCGGCTTTCGTCTCGATCAGCGGTCGTGCAGACCGATGCTGGGTGTTGTCGCGGATCGGTTCTTCGATTTCTGCGTTCCCACTGGCATCGTAGGTGCCTCGAACCGACAATGAGGTATCGAACGTCACTTCCTCGGGAATAGTCAGCGTCGTCACAACCGTCTCGTTGCTGTGATAGAGTTCTGTATCACCGTCTGCTCGTTGCGAAAAGAACGTATGCCAGCCTTCATAATAGTCGCTTTGAATCTTGATTTCAATCGTTCCTTCCTCGAGTGGCGTGGGGAGCTCCGCGATGGGGTCTTGTCCGACATCAAGCGGCGTAATTTGGCCGCCGGCCTGCCCACCGACTGCCCCCTCGCCGTCGACCTGGATGATTGGCAGCGTTAGTGTCGTCCCTCGGTAGTAGTACTCCGGCGGCGAGGTCATCGTGCTGTTGTCTCCGCGTTTCGTCCAGATGCCGCCGCTCTGATAGGCCACCTCCCGATTGTTCCCTTCATACACAATCGCACCCAACTCCGTCTCGAGCAGTTCCTCGCGGCTCTCGTTGGTGACGTTCGTCAGTGTCATCGTGCCCGAATCGGGCCGGACGGTGACTGTCCCCTCCTGTGTGGTACCGAGGCTAAAGCGCTGGGAGTCGGCATCGCCCAACGCGACGAGACTGGCTTTCGAACTCAGATGTGACATCCCGTTTTCGACGTTGCTGGATTCGGCATCCGAGATGAGGTCTCCGAGTGCAACGCCACCGCCGACAAGCGCGATGCCGATTGCGGTCATCGAGAGCCCGAGAATCAGTACCGTCCCCAACACCTCTGATTGGCTGCGATCAGACGACTCGAGCCACCCTCCGGCTGCTTTTTCGCTCGCTGGTTCGCTCGGTTTTTCGGCCGCCGGATCGTCTTCCGGTTCGGCCGGGCGAGTAAGGTGGCTGTGGCTCGTCCACCCGACCAGCCGCCGGAGTCGTCGAGCGATCTGCATGCACACCGATACATTCTTGAGCCTGATAAACACTCTCTCGAGCCTATCAGTGTTGAGAATGGTTCGTATCGGACTCGAAGACAGACACACAAATTGCCAATATACTGATTAGTTTGGCTGTGGTAGCCCAATTGGATATGGCCGATAAAACACACCACGAGACGACACTGTCGCGGTCGGACGCTGGCGAGTACCTTCGGTCGTTAGGCGTCGGCCTCGGTGACAAAGCCGACGCTTGGACGGTTCCCGTTGGAAACAAAACCGTCGAGACACACCCCGATTCGACACTCGACCTCGAGATGACCGTCGACGAACGCTCCCGACTTATGGGTAATGATGTCACAGAAGTAACAGTGCAACTCAGCTGGAATGAACGTGAAGACTCACCCGAGGAGGACGCACGATGATCCTCCAGGCAGCAGTCACCGGCTCGCTGACGGTGTTGCTGGTCAGTCTGATTATCGGCACCATCGCCATCTATGCCGGTGCTCGGCTCATTATTGATGCCGATACTGGCATCGCGCGGGCAGCGGTGACCGCGCTGCTCGGGGCGTTGGCGTGGGCGTTAGTGAGCTTTTTCGTTGGCTGGATTCCCTTCTTGGGGCCGCTGCTCACGCTGGTTGCATGGGTCGGTGTAATCAACTGGCAGTATCCCGGAAGCTGGACGACCGCCGCAGGCATTGGTCTGATCGCATGGCTTGTCTCTGTGGCCGTGCTTGTCGGCTTGAGCAGTCTTGGGATCATCGGCGTCGAAGCTCTCGGCGTGCCGACCTAACCCTCGAGGTGGCCGAAAAAACGCATCCAGCAGATCTTAGACGTGTTCCGACAGAAACTCGACAATCTCTCGGTAGGCTTCGATGCGGTTTTCGAGTTTGGTAATTCCGTGGCCCTCGTCGTCGAAAATACGTGTCTGGACGGCAACGCCCTGTGTTTCGACCTCTGCTGCAATCTGTTCGGCCTCGCCGACCGGCACCCGTGGGTCGTTTTTTCCATGCAGCACAAACAGCGGGGCTGCGATTGATTCGACGTTGTTGATTGGCGAAATCGATTCGAGAAACGCACGGTGCTCGGCCAGCGAGCCGTATTCGGCCTCCCGGAGTTCGCGCCGCCATTCGCCGGTGTTTTCGAGAAACGTCACGAAGTTGGCGATACCGACGATATCGACACCTGCGGCCCACAGTTCGGGATACTCCGTCATCGCTGACAGCACCATAAAGCCGCCGTACGACCCGCCCATCGCCACGATTCGCTCGTTGTCGACTGCGGGATGGTCATAGAGCCACTTGACGGCCGCCTTGAGATCCCGAACGGAATCCATCCGCTTTTCGACATCATCGAGTGCGGCATACGCCTTGCCGTAGCCTGCCGACCCTCTGACGTTGGGCTCGAGGACGCCGTAGCCGTGAGCCAAGAGGTACTGTTTGAGGCTGCTAAAGGAGGGCCGACGCTGGGATTCGGGCCCACCGTGGATATCGACAATCACGGGCGTGTTCCCAGAGCCGGTGTCTGTATCCGGCAGCGAGAAGAACGCCGGAATCTCTCGGCGATCAAACGTTGGATACCGAACCAACTCGGGAGCCACAAACGTCTCGCGTGGAATGCCGGCTGTTGGTGCGTCGGTCCATCGTTCGCTCTCGCCAGTCGTGATATCAACGACATGGATGTTGGCGTTGTCAGTACTCGAGGTCGCCGTAATCGCGAACCGCTCGCCGTCCGGCCCGAAGCTAATCCCGCCCGAGACGCCTCGAGGCAACGTAGGCGTCGGAAGGGGGTTGATCTGATCGGGGCCTGTCAGGTCACCGCACGTCCATTCGGTGTAGCCCTCGACGTTGCGACCGTAGACGATTCGTCGAGTGTCTTCGTCAATAGCAAACCCCCCAACGTTCCACTCGTCGCGCTCGTGGTGGTCTGTGCTACCTGTTTCGACCACAGACCACTCGCCGGTCGAAACGTTGAGCCGCTCGAGTCGGAGCGTATCGGTCTCGCGGTCGGTGACCACATAGAGGTTCTCACCGTCAGGGCCCCAACTCGGCGAGTTGTACCGCACTGTCCCTTCATGTGGTGTGAGATGCTCACACTCGCCGGTTGCGATCTCGAGGACGTATAAATCCTGGTCGTATCCCGAGTAGGCCTGGCTGACGATCAGTCGGCTGTCGTCAGGACTCCAGCCGGCAAGCGAGAGCCAGCCGTCACCCTCGAAAACCAGATGGGCCTCCTCGCCGGTCGCCTCACGGTGCTGAATATACACATCGAAGACGGATTCGTCTCGGCGGTTCGACGTAAAGGCAAACTGCTCGCCGTCATGGCTCCAGCCGCCCCAGCGGTGTTTGGCCTCGGGATGGTCGGTGAGCTGTTGGATCTGTCCGTCGGTGAGATCCAGGCGGTGAAACTGGGTGCGTTCGTTGCCGCCGTCGTCCTTGCCGAAGATGATCTCGAGGCGTTCGGGCGAAAACGACCCAAAGGTAATACGCTCATCGAAGAACGTCCGCTGTTGGGGCCACTCTTGGGCGGCCTCGAGCGTCCAGAGCTGTGGGGTGCCGGTCGTGTTGAGTCGGAAACAGAGCCGCTGGCCCTCCGGGCCCATCGAGGGGCCGAACGCGCTGCGGATGTTGAGATAGCGTTCGATATCGTACACACGCTCTGTGTGTTGCGGCTCGACAAACCGTTTCGGGTCGGATCGCCGGGGTTTTTGTTCGCCGCTTGCTGACTGGGTGGTATGCGAATCGCGCTCGTCTCGCTGTATACGCTTCATACGCGGGATACGTTCGTCACCCGGCGGCTGGCCCGGCTGGCGGGGCTGTTGGCCGAGCGCGACCATGAGGTTCATGTGTTGTGCGGACGGTGGTGGGACGGCTCGCATCCCACGTTCGAACAGGACGGCATTACCTACCGAGCGGTCGACGGCGATTTTTCCTCGCGGCTTTTCGTCTCGAAACTCCCGTTTGCCCTCCGACGAACCGGCCCCGATGTGGTTCACGTTCCAAACAGTCCGGTCGGCCACGCTCGGGCAGCCAAAGCCGCCTGTCGGCTCTTGCGTGTGCCGGTTGTTGTTGATTGGTGGGCCGACCAAGTCGGCGAGTCAGACGCCGAGTACCGCAAACTCCTCAAGGGTGCCAACGCGATTGTTGTACCATCTGAGACGGTCAAAACAGCCGTCCGCAAACACGGCGGAACCGACAGCGATATTCGAAAAATACCGCCGAGTATCGACTTTTCACTTGTCGAATCAGTCGAGCCTGACGACCGGATAGATTACGTCTACAGCCGCCGGCTTGATGCCGATGCCAACGTCGAGACGTTTCTGCTTGCGTTAGCCGAACTCCGAACCCGTCAGTGGCAGGCGGCAGTGATCGGTGACGGGCCCGCCCTCGAGGACGCCAAACGGACGGCCAAAGACCTCCGTATTCACGAGCAGGTCGCTTTTGTGGGGAACCTTCCGGAAGCCGAGCGCGTCGCGACGTTCAAAGGCGCACAGGTGTTCGCTCAGACTGCCAGCCACGAGCCGTTTGCCACCGAGTTGCTGTGGGCGCTGGCCTGTGGCTGCGTTGGTATCTCCGAGTATCAACACGATTCTGCGGCCCACGAACTGATCGAACGCAAATCCCGGCTGCCCAACACGCGGGGCAGTCTGGTCTCGACACCCCAAGAGCTGGCCGAAGCAATCATTGCAGCCGAATCGATGGCCCACCAGACGGTGAACTCGAACTACAGCGTCTATGACCACGAGCCGGTCGTCGATCAGTATCTCGAGTGTTATGAGGCAGTGATCGACGACTACGGCCTGTTTTGAGTGTCGTTTTTACTCGTAGCGTTCGCGTTCGGTTTGGACAACCGTTGGGCCCCACTGCTCGCAGAAAGCCCGTGCGATCGCCCCCATCTCGCGCATACACTGTCTGGGTGAGACGAACTCGAGGCCAGCCGCCACAGACGCCCAGGGTTCGCCCTGTAAGATCTTCCGAACCAACAGCCGTTCTTGGCGATCCGAAAGGCCGACTGCCCCACTCGAAAGCTGGGCCATCGCCAGCGTCCGGAACACCTGTGGGGCTGCCTCGTAGGTTCCCGGCCCGTAGCCAACGCCCGCGACAACTCGCCACTCGCGCGCTGAGAGGTCTACACCGTCGGCCTCCGGCGATCCAGCAGCCCTGATGGCGGCCCGAACAACCGCTGCATCGAGTTCGGAAAGCACGTCGCTCAACATCGGACTGATTCGCTCACCGAACCACGCTGTATGCCGGGTCACAAGCGCCTGGCCCGCCGCAGAGCAGGCCCGCAGCATGAGCGCCGAGTGTTCGCCGCTGCGGTCGTTGGCGGTGATCGACAGATGTACCGTCCGGTAGCCGTTTTTCGCCCAAAAATCGACGAGCGGTGGCGTTGCTCCGAAGCCGACGCCGAACCAGTCAATGCGGTCGGCAAACTCCGTGTGACACTCCTCGAGCAACTGCGAGCCAAGCCCTTGTGAGCGAACAGCCTGATGGGTCGCAATCCGCATCACACGGTAGCCGACCGGCTCGGCGGCTGTTTCGTCTCGCAGTTGGCTCGTCAACACGTCCGGAAGCATGTTGCCGCGGACGCGCTGGCCCTCATACATCGAGGCTCGCAGGGAGGCCTCGAGTCCGCCCTCACGAACCAATACGGCCACAGCAACGATGCGGCCCTCGTATTCGAGTGCGCGAATCGCGATGTTTGGCCCGTCCAGCAGCCGGAGGATATCGGTCGGTTCGGTTCGGTAGTGAGCAGCAACGAGCAGGCCGACTACTGACCGGAACAGCTGTTCATCGTCGGCGAGTTCAGGCTGGCTAATCTGTCGATAGACGGTCGTCTCGAGGCTCGCCGTCTCGATGAGTTGCTCGACGGGCGGTCGGGCATCCAACAGCAGCGTTCGAAACAGCCATGACTCGAGGGGGTCGCCACGAGCATACCGAATTGGTTCGTGGAGTTCAATCTCCGCAACTGAGTTGTCACTTGCGGCCAGCCGTTGGCGAAACCGCACTGCAAAGCCGCGGCCGGTTCCCTCATAGCCGTGGACGGTCGTACAGAACGCCACCGACGGGGCCTCGAGAAACCGGCTCAAAACCGCAACCGGGATGGCCGCAGCCTCGTCGACGATGGCAACGTCCACCGACCCAGCGTGGTCGGCAGCCTCGGGTGGTCGGCAAAACCGGATTCGGCCGCCGCCAGCGGTACGAAGACAACGAGGCTCCGAGTTGTCTGCCAACGCATTGAGCTCCTCGAGCAGTGTTTCGGCTCGCACAAACAGCGGTCGTGTGTTTTCGAACGTAGGTGCGGTGACAAGCACCTCGGAGCCGTCGGCCGCAAGCGCACCCGCTGCCAGCCCGGCTGCACTGGTTTTCCCCCGGCCCCGGTCGGCCTCAACGACGACCGCATGGCCTGGGGCCGAAAGCACCGACAGCCCGGCGACCGTCCGGGCTTGGTCGGCGGTCAGACAGGCCTCGAAGGCGGCGGCGGGAAACGGTGTGTCTGTTCGAATCGGCGGTGGTCGTGACTCGAGTAAGTGTTCTTCTGTGGGATGTGTCAACCCATCGCGCTCGACTGACACGGTCAGCGAGCCGTCACCGGCTGTCTCGAGAGTAAGAATGGCGACACCTGGGTGTGTTCGGAGCGTCTCGACGAGCCGTTTTCTGAACCGATTGCCGACCGCTGCGCGGTCGAACGGCGGCGCAAGAAGCTGGTCGACGAGTGCGTCCAACCGCCTCGGAAGTTCCGCAAGCGGCGGAACGAGCAACACCAACAGCCCGCCACCGTCGACTGCACCGGTCAGTTGGCCTAACGCGGTCGCTGAAAACCCCTCGTGGCAATCAAAAACGACGATCTCGCGGGTTGTCCCAAGGAGTTGGTCGGCCTGGTGTGGCTCGAGGCGATGGTACCGGAACCCCTCCCGTGTGGTGACGAAACTGACTGTCTCGTCGTTTGGGTCTGCGGTCTCGAGTAGGCTGTAGGCGGCGTCGATGCCGGCCTCTCGTGAGCCTGCGAGAACGACCAGCCGACGCTCGTTGGTTCGGCGGGCTTCGTTGCGCAATGCCGTGATGAGCCCGTCGAGTCTCATATGGGTGGATTCGCCAGCCGACCGAAGGTTCTTTCGCTGTGAGTGGCGGTGGCTGGGGATTCGGGCCGAAACCACGTGACAAAAATGATAAAGACAATACACAATGGGGTCTGATGGGTCTGAAAAATCGGTTGTAGTGGCCACTGGGGAGTGGCCCAAACGCCTTTTCGGCTGGGCGTGGCCAATAGATTGACAGATGTTTTATGACTACTCGAAACGGCTCGGTCAAATGGTATCGACACGCTGGGAGAATGCGACACACGGTTCGGCCACTGGTTCAGCATCAGCCGCGGCTGCTGTGCCGCCGGCGACAACCGAGGGCGTTGACCGGCAGCTGCTCACCGACGGCGGCGAAGAAACTGAAGACGGCGATGAATCAGACGACGAAGGCAGCGACGAGGAGATGCAGCCACCCCAACAGGAAGGCCAAGAAGGTGTCGACGCCCAAGAGACTGACGACACCGAAGACGAGCAGGCAGAGGCCGAAGAATCCGAGGAAGAAGCCGAGACAGAACAGCAGGAAGCCGAAGAAGCCGAGACAGAACAGCAGGAAGCCGAAGAAGCCGAGGCAGAACAGCAGCAAGCCGAGGAAGACGAAGCCGTCGTCGACGTTCCGCAGAGCGATATCGAAAGCGAGGGTGCCGAATCAGACGAGAGCACAACTGTGCTGTTTCTCGATATTTACGGGCTGGATCTAGATCTGCTCGGTCTCGAGGTGCAGCTTCATCAGGTCGTCCTCGATGTGTTTGCGACCGAAGGCGACGGCAACCTGCTGGGCAATCTGCTTTCTTCGGTCGCCGGACTCACTGACCCCGGTGGCCTGTCAGATCTCATGCCCGATGGTGGACTCTCGGGGATGTTGCCCGAGGACGGTATGCTTCCGGAGGGTGGTATCTTGCCCGAAGACGGCATCGGGAGTGCCGTTGGGTTCGGTGGCGAAAAAGAAGACGGCGAAGACTCGGAGGGACGACTCTCGTCAGCCGCAAGCAGCCTTCGGGAGGCGGTTCCTGACCTCCCACTCAAACAGTTGCTGATTGAGGTGATCGCTGGGGTGATCAAACAACTGCTCGAGTCGCCTGAAAAGGACGCTTCCGGTGAGGACTCATGAGCGAAACGAACGGCCGAATTGACTACAGCCGGCTCGTGAGTGAGATCGACTTTGCCAACGCGCTTGAGGGAACGCGCCTCGAGGCGTACACCGACGCCGACAGCGACGGCGGCCTCGGCAGTCTCGTCGGTGGCTGGGTTGGCGCAAGCGTCGGTCGGTTCGTCGGGATGGCACTCGGCCAGGTCGCCCAGGAGTTAGTTATCGACGAACTGTTCGGAACTGCCGACGAATCATCCGAGGATGAATCAGCGGCCGAAGCCGACCAGCCGGCAGAAAGCGAAGCGTCAACTGAAACGGACGGAGAGCCGGCGGAGGCGGATGCAGAATGACGACACACAGTCTGCGGTGTGGTGATTATCCATGACCGACAGCAACAGCCTCGAGTTGATCGAACAGAACGTCCCCGAGAGTCTGGGCGACGAACTCGAAGAAAGCGAACTGGGCACGCAGGTCGGTGGCTCGTATGGCGAACAGGCCGGCCGCGAACTCGGCCAGCAGGTCGGCGCAACGCTGGAAGACCGGTTCCGCTCGCGTCTGGATTCGGGTGCGGATCTCACCAGCGCACTCCGGGCAGCGATTGTGGCACTCCCTGGGGCGATCATGAGCGCGCTGCCCAGCGGCTCTTCGCCGGGCGGTGTGGTCGAGGATGTTAAAACCCGAATCAAACAGGACGCTACCTCGCTGCTTTCCGACACAGTGGCCGACGACCCGGCCGACGAGGCTGACGAGGAGCCCTCGGCCGACGCCGACTCGGTTCCGGGACTGCCCGACAGCGCCGATCAACTCCGCGAGGAGACGATTCGTGATCTCCTCGAGGTAATGTCCTACCGTGATATCCAATCGACGGCCACGGAACTCGATATTCCGGCCAACCAGAGCCACGAGGAGATCATGGACGACATCGTTACGCATTTCACCGCTGACGGCTCTGCTGAGGAGTCCGACGCGTGAGCGAAGATCTCGACACTACGGTCGAGACGCTGTTCGAAGATCTTTCGGCAGCGCTCGAAGACCACTCATCCGACACCGCTGAGCGATCGGATGACCTCGAGGCGGTAGCCGAACGCGCCGCCGAACTCGTCGCCGAAACTGAGATCGCTGATCTGCTGGCAGCAGTTGGGCTTGATGCGGCTGATGGGCGGCCAGAATCGCTGCTGGAAGCCGTTGGGAGTGGTGACCCACAGCATGTTGTTGTCCTCCGGTCGCTGCTGACTGCCTCGAGGCTCCCGCGGCCGACGGCTAATCACGAACACCTCGTCGACGAACTGTCCTCGCTTGTCGAGCCGCGAGCAGACGCCTCTTTGGACGGAGAGGCAACTGACGAATCTCATAGCGAAACCAAAGAGACTGAAAGCGACTCCGAAGAGACTGATAGCGAAACCGAAGCCGCGGATGACGATTCCGAGGCCACAGCAGACAACGAGGCATTGACGGCGTCACTCCGAGATCGCTTCCAGTCGGAACTCGAAGACACCCTGGATATCTTCGAGCAGATTCCAGAACTCGGAGCGATCACAGCCGACGACGATTCCGACGCCCAAGCGGATGCTGAAAAAACGGATACGGCTCAAACAGCAGACGACGATGACAGCACCGAAGATACTGACGACTCGAGTCGCTCGAGCGATGGCACCCGCTGGCAGCCTGGCGGCGGCAGCCAGCGAACAACCCACTCGACGATCCCAACCACGGGACGGCGGGATATCGGCCGATCCGGGCAGTTTTCGTCAATGCGTGGTTCGACGGTCTCGAGGCGGTGAGTCTCAGTGTTCGGTTGGGCCGGTATCGCTGCGGCGGTATTTCTCGAGTCGGCGGTAGCCGATTACTTCGCCCTCCTTGTCGAGTTCGATCTCGTACTGGCCGAGAATGTCCTGGGTGTCGGGCACTGATCGGCGTTCGATAATCTCGACGACCGCTCGCCAAGATTCATCGTTCCGTGTAACTTCGATAATGCCGTCGAGCCCGCGGCCGATCACGTCGGTCGACAACTCGATAACCTGGTTCCGCACCTCGATGATTCCTGCCGTATCGCCCTCCCCGTCGAGCGAGGACGCTGACTCGCTGTTTTCGTCAGCGTCTTTTTCGCTGGCTTCGGCGTCGGATTCCTCGGTTGTCTGGGGCTCGACGCCGACATCTCCGGTCTGTTCGGCGACCGCCTCGTCATCGGCTTCGATTGTCGCCGGTTCGTCTGTTTCAACTGATTCCTGTTGTTCCTGTTTGTCCTCCTCGGCCGACCCGTTTTCTTCTGCAGTCTCGGCTTCGCCACCGTCTGTCCGGGGGTGGCTGGCTGTGCGTGATTCGTCCGTGTCATCGACTGTTGAATCGGCTGTCATAGTCCGGTGTGTGAAAAATCGCGGTTTGCAAACGGGCTGTGGTGTGGTTACGTTACCTCGGGGTACTGTGCTTGGGTGGCTGGCGTCCGCCGGATCTCGAGATCGCGGAGGTCATCGAGGTCTCCCTCCTCGACGACTTCTTCGATCTTGGATATCTCGGCGGCGTAGTGGAGGAACGTATCGACCGAGGCCACGACGATCCGCGCCTCAATGGTGAGAATCTCGATGCCGACCACCGAGATCCGCGCCCAGATGTCGATTACAATTCCCTTATCCAGGATGCGGTCGAGCACGTCCGCCAGACTGTCTGCGGCTGGTCGTTCAGAGGGCATACTATTTGAGAGTTCTGTCAGCTATTTAGCTATCGTGGCCGCAAACACGACTGTCGAGTTAAACCGCCGTTTATGCCCTACAAACGACGTATTTGACTGCTCACTGTATCGAACACACTGTCAAACCTACCATTTCGCCGTCATAGTTTAGCGTGTCGACGTGGTAGCCACACACAGTGTGTCTATGAACCCTGAACAGTCCTCCGCTCGCCACCGTAGTCGCCGGCCATGAGTTCGAACCTCTATACGTACGGCGTCATCGAACAGGACTCGATCGAGATCGACCGGACGGGCGTCAACGACTCTGCGCCGATCAAAACCGTCGACTACCGGTCACTATCGGCGGTCGTCAGCGAGATCGACGAGATGGAACCCGAACAGACCGACGACAACGCCACCGCCCACGACGAGGTGCTTCGGGAACTCCTCGAGTCGAACGGCGGCCGAACGGTCGTCCCCATGCAGTTCGGGATGGTATTTAAAAACGCGAACACGCTGAAAAACGTCCTCCGAAACGGCCGCGTCGCGTTCCGTCGGTCGCTCAACGACTTTGCAGGAATGGTCGAACTCGGCGTCAAACTCGTCACGAAAGGCGACGCCAGCGTCGACCGACCGGCCGTCGTCGAGGACGTATCCGGCCGACTCCGCGAGGTGGCTGATACCGAGGCAGCCAACGATCTGTACAGCGACCGACTCGTGTTCAACCGGGCGTATCTCGTCGACCGCGACAAGCAAGGGGCGTTCGATGATGCGGTGGGCGAGATACGAGACGAGTACGGCGAGGTGCTCCACGTCCAGTACAACGGCCCGTGGGCTCCGTACAACTTCGTCGACATCGAGATCAGCGCGGGGGGTCGCTGATGTTCATTCTCGATGACCTGCTCGTCAGACCGTTCATGTCGATTCTGGAGGCGATCCACTCGATGGCGATCAACGAGCGCTATGACACCACCGAGATCAAGAACCAACTCAAGGAGAACCGGCTGCTGTACGAACTCGGCGAACGCTCTCAGGCCGAGTACGAACAGCGAAACGACCGACTGCGAACGGAACTCGAGATCGCCCGCGAGGCACGCGAACAGACTCGCGGCAAAGTCGAGGTTATGCGATGACAGACCCACCTACCCGACAGACAGACAGCAACGCAACGGACGACCATAGCCCAGCCATCGGCGGCGTTTCGGGACTGCTCAGACAGCTTCTCGAGACGATCCAGCGACTGGACGAAACCGGTAGCTCCGTCGAATACGGCCAGGGCAGCCGGAAGGCCGGTGGCTTCGAATACGAGTATCGCTTTTCGGTGGCGCATGGCGGCGACCGCGAACAGCCCGTCAGCGCGCCTCCCGTCTCCGACCAGCCTGTCAGCGTCGAAGAGACGCTCGACGGCGTGCGCGTCACGATTGATCTACCTGGCGTCGACCCTGAACGTCTCCAGGCGAGTGTCCGTGGCCGCCGGCTCGTGGTGGCGGCCGACGACGAGCCACTCGCCCGCGTCCGGCTGCCCGAATCCGGGTACGCCGTCCGGACGGCTTCCTACAACAACGGGATACTGGAGCTCCTGTTGGGCGATCAAAGCTCGGAGGTGACGCTCGATGACTGATACCGACGACATACTCGACAGCGAGACAGTCGAGGAGCTCGGCGAACTCACGGAGCTGGACAGCGAGCGCCTGCCCGAGGCCGACGAGCTCGATTTCGAACAGCTCGGCCCCCTCGTCGAGGCGGCCACCTCGCTTCTCGAGTCGGTGACAGAAGGTGAAGACGACCCCAAGTCGGACAGACTGCAGGCGCTTGTGCACCTCGTCGGGTTGATCCAAGAGACACTCGAGACAACGGATGTCAATGAGATCCTCGAGACCGTCGACCTCGATAAGGCTGATGAGATGCTCGACCCCGAGGAGTTGCCCGACGCACTGGCTTCGGGCGACCTCGAGGAAGCCGTCGAACTCAAAAACGTCACACAACTCATCGAGTTCGGCCAGCTGTGGGACGCCGTCGAGCTTTCGGAACTCATGGATTCGAAAGACGAGATTACCGAGACCGTAGGGCAGCTCACCGGCGACGATGACCAAGAGGGCGTTCTCGAGACTGACCTGTTCGACGACATGGAACTGGATGATATGGCTGACGGCGATGGGGACATGGCCGGCGGCTTGAGCGACCCAGAGATGATCCAAGCAGCCACCCAGGCCCAACTCGACGATGCCATCGGCGGCTTTCGTGAGTTGTTGGTCGAAACCCACGCTCAACTCAACAAGCTTCGGGAGGCCAACACACAGCGGTTCGACGGCATTGACCAACCGACCTCACGGAACCCAACAGCCGTTTCGACGCTTTCGACACACGGTGGGCCGCCGAAAGCCGTCTCAACGGTCTCGACGGTGCCGCGAAACGTTCGGCACTCTACCGGGCCGAGTCGGCGGCGGATCTACGGCCGGCGCTTCGAGCGGCTGATGGCCGAAAAACGCAACGAGGAACAAACCGACGACGGAGGTGACGACCAATGAGTGGCGCTGGCCCGATGCGGACGACCGACTCGCTGGCGGATGTCGTCGAGATGCTGCTGGACAAAGGAATCGTCGTCAACGCCGACATCATTGTCACCATTGGTGAGACCGAACTGCTCGGTATCCATCTCCGAGCGGCCATCGCCTCATTTGAAACGGCCGCGGCCTACGGCCTCGAGTTCCCGGATGGCACCGACACCGACCGGATCAATGAACTGACTGGCCGCGACAACAGCCTCGAGACGATCCGGGCGACCGGCGGCGAGCCGGATGTTATCGACGAGGACGACCAGACGGCGACGTGGACTGTTCGGCCGCCGGTGGCTGTTCCCGAGGACGAAGTGAATACCGAACAGACCCAAGAAACGAACTCAGAAACCACCGAGGAGGCCAATGGAGACGATTGACCTCGACGGCGAGGAAGCCAGCGACGGGCTATTGTCGCTGGTGATCGCTGTGGTCGAACTCCTCGTTGAGGCGCTCGAGGAAGAAGCACTCCGCCGGATGCAATCCGGCTCGCTGACCGACGAGGAGATCGAACGGCTCGGCACACAACTCGCGGCAATCAACGACGAACTCGAGCGGCTCAAAGCCGAAACTGGTCTCCAAGAGGATGTCCAGCGACTCCGCACCAACCTCTCAGACCTCCTTGAAGACGCACTCCAGCGGGTCGACGCCGAGCCGCATCCGGGATTTTCGTTTGTGGATGACGTACGCCCACCTGACCCACAGCAGACCGAGCAGTCAACACGCTCAACACCGGCCGAACAGTCGGTACAATCCAAACAGCCAGCGCGATCAGCCATGCATCGGCCGCCAGTACGAACGGAGGATCACGAATGACGACAGTACAACAGGGGCGGTATCTCTACTGTCTGGTTCGTACGCCCACAGACTGCTCTCTCGAGTTTTCGACGACCGGAATCGAAGACGAGCCTGTCTCGGTAACCTCTGTTGGCGAGCTCGGAGCAGTTGTCCACGCCTGTGAGTCGCTGTACGATACGGACGACCCACAGACGATCCAGCAGTGGCTGTTGAGCCACCAGCGCGTTGTCGAGGAGGCTGGTGAGGTGTTCGGTACGCCGATTCCGTTTCAGTTCGATACGGTACTGACTGGTGGTGATGAGATGCTTCGGCAGTGGCTCACAGCCGAGGCCGACCGGCTCACGACTGAACTGGCTGGGCTTGCGGATCTCTGGGAGTATCGTATCGAGATTACTCACCACGAAGACGCCCACGCGGAGGTCGCTGCCGACGACAAGAAGCTGATCAGTCTCCAAGCACAGATCGATGAGGCGGCCTCGGGGACGGCCTATCTGCTCGAACAACAGTACGACAGACAGCTCGCTGAACGACTCCGCGAGCGTCGCACCCAGCAGGCTCGAGCGGTGGCCGACCGAATCGCACCCCATGTCTCTGCGCTCGAGTCACTCGGTAGCCGCCGGTCGGCAGCCGACGGCCTCGAGATAGGCGATGACGAACCCGACCCCTTCGCGCGGTTTGCGGTGCTCGCAACCGACGCCGGTGCCGACGAGTTGGGCGAACAGCTCGAGGCAATCGCTGCCGACCCCGGCGTTGAGGTGCGGTTTACCGGGCCGTGGCCACCGTACACGTTTGCCCCGGAGATCGACAGCAGCGAGGGGCCCCGTGCCAACAGCCAGGGAGGCGCAGATGGAACCGACCACTGACGATGAAGACGTGATCGTTGATCTCCTCGATGTGTTGCTTCAGAAAGGCGTCGTCCTCGAGGCAGATATCGTCATCGGCATTGCCGACATTCCGTTGGTCGGCATCAAACTCCGGGCGGCGATTGCGGGACTGACCACCATGCGTGAGTACGGTATGTTCGAAACGTGGGATCTCGAACAGCGCGGCCAGCGGCGCTCGCATACACCGATACCAGGTGGCTCGATGACGGGCCGGCCAAACCCGCGGCGGCCGCGCGAGCCCCACACCGAACCGACAGTAGCGAGCGGACGACCGGCCGCCAGCAGCCGGCCTGCTGGCGGGACTCGAGACGGTGGTTCCGACCCGCGAGACGACGACACTCGAGTACGCAGCCGGCGACCGGAGCAGAGCCGACGGCCAACAGCGGACGACGAACAGGCTGATGAGAAGATAGATAACGACCGGACGGACGAAGACGGATCGTAGCGTGAGAAACGCTAGGCAATCGGTCGGCGATTGCGCTGGCCTCGAGTTCGTCTCGCCTTGCCAACCTGTATTCGACGGGCCAATAGTTCCGTTCGGCGATGCTGTTCGACCGAACAGCCAGCGGCTAGGGAGTGTCTGGTCAGTATCCGCAAAAAAGTCGCTGTTCGAGTTAGTTAGGCGTCGTCGGCTGCACCGAACTCTGCCCAGTTGAGAACGACAAGCCCGGCGTCGTCGACGCCCGGCCCGAGTGTGTGATACGAGTAGTCACCAGCGTGGTCGTGGCAGATCGGGTTGGCCAACTCGAAGTCATTGTCGTGTTCTGCAACGGCTGTGGTTTCGAGGATATCGATCGATTCGCCGAGTTCGAACTCCTCTTGGTCGAGATCGACGAGAACCTGCTGGATGAAGCCGCCGTCGTCGTCACCGATGACATCAACGATGAGCTGTTGGTCGTCCGGCGTAAAGCCAGCAAAGTGCGAACTTGGGCCGGTATCGAGGGCCTCGACGAGTTCGCGGGCTTCGACATCGAAGATGAGTGTCTGACCGCCTGCGGTGCAGGCGATGGCTGCATAGGCGTACTCCGAGTCGAAATCAATCATGTGTGGGACGTAGTCGTCGCCGTCGATTTCAACGAGCCCTTCGGTTTCGTGAAGGTCGATCTCTTCGACGATCTCGAAGGCGTCGTCTTCGTCCTCAACGGGCTCGTAAATATAGATGATGTCGGTGCCCTGGTCGAGCGCCCAGATCTCATAGCCATCCTCGCCGTGGTCGGCGACGCCGATCCCGTGGAAGTCGCTTTCCTCGTTGTCTTCGTCGGGTGCGAGCGTGGTGACGATCTCTCGAGTTTCGGTATCGAGCACCGAGACACCGGGCGTTTCGCCTTCTGCGGCATGTGGGTCACCCGAGACTGGCTCTGGCCCGCGTAGGGTAACGAACATGTACTCGTCGTCTGGATCCGACCACATGATGTCGGGAGCCGACCCGTAGTCGTCGATCTCGTCGATGACCTCGTCGGTCTCGGGATCGATGACGACGCCATCGTCGGTCTCGCGGTTCAGTACCCACAGTTCGTGGCCGTCGTCGGTCTCGATGAACCAAAAGCCGTGGGTGTCATAGCCCTCGAGATCACGGGCAACATCTTCGGTCTCGAAGTCGTCGTCTGCAACCGGTTCGCCAGTCTCAGGGTCGATTGGCAGGTGGCTGTCGGTATCCAGGACGTACCATTCGCCGACACCCTCGGGGTCGCGGTTCGATGGCGCACCCGCGGTGAGATAGAACTTCTCGCCGTCGGGATGTGCCATTGTCCCACAGTTGCTTCGAAGCTGTTGTTGTGAGTAGACGACTTCGACGGGTGAGTCGCCCTCGACGGTTGGCTCTTCGTCTTCGTCTTCGGGTTCTTCCGGTTCTTCCGGCTCTTCCGGCTCTTCGGGTTCTTCGGGTTCTTCATCGGTCTCTGTGTCGCCGACACACCCTGCAAGGGCGATGCTGGTGACAACGGCTCCTGAGGCCAGGAATGTTCGACGTGTAGACTGTCGCGTCATAGTACGACTATCGAATCACTCTGTGAAAAATATGGCGTTATCAGGCTCTCAAACTGCTGAATTTGGCGTTTGATCGAAATACCGGCAATACTTTCGGACGGATGTTTGAATTTCTCGTGCCGCTGGCCCAGCGGCGTCGCTCAGGGCTGTTTGGAGTCGTCGGCGTCAGTGAAAACGGCAATAAATTCTTCTTTCTATGAGGCGAATTTAGCAGTACTGACGACGGTCTGTACGGAGTCCTGACAGCTGGCTATCTTCTTCCAAGGAGAGAATCCCGTCGTTTACGCCGTTATCAGAAATCAGAGATTTCTGATTGCTCGCCAGACGCAGTCTGGCGGACGGGCGTGAATCCGACAACGCCGACACAAACCACGTTCAGCAGATATACCGATATTTATCTCGAATCGGCTCGT
>LKMJ01000075.1_pt1 | contig 57963 bp, 73 predicted proteins | sample 643391 | NCBI WGS metagenome assembly LKMJ01 (sample SAMN04112250, study PRJNA286221) | soda lake metagenome | biome: soda lake; feature: Kulunda Steppe; material: water; isolation source: sample PL-Br10 brine of Picturesque Lake | place: Russia: Kulunda steppe | collected 2010-07 | reverse complement strand
GTATGTGTGTGTGTGTGTGTGTGTGTGTGTGTGTGTGTGTGTGTGTGTGTGTGTGTGCGCGCGTGTGTGCACGCATGCGAGCGTGAAGGTGTGTTTATGTTCGTAGGCGTGTGCACATGCACGTGTGTATTTTTGTATGTATGTTTAAGAATGCATGAACTTCACATGCAGTGCCCCCTGTCATGCAATTGGCAAGCAGGACAGCAAGCACATGTACCCACCGAAGATCACTGCAGAAAGGTCGGCCAGCGGGGCATCCTGTGGGCTTTCTTTACAATTGAGTGAAAAACTGGAAGCAAGAACAGAGCCGGAGGGGTATGAGGACTATGTGCGTGCAGTGAGCACTGTCTAAGGCTTCTACCAAGTACCCACCTAAATTGGTTGCCCCTGAATGGAAGAACCACAGGAACATCCGTCATTGTCCCCGTCTCTCCTTCAAGTTTCGAAGGAGCAGCAAAGGGAGTGGGACAAGGTGGCGTTGCCAAAACTGAAATACGTATGTCCCTTCTTTGTAAGCACCAAAATTTCTGTTTTTAATGCGAGCCTGACAAATTTTATGCGCTCCATCGATGAGATAAAAAAGCTAGACCATCATACTCCCATCTCTCATTGTGACAAACTTTTTTATCATGTGACTTATCTTAGCGTAAACCTATAGCTGCAAGCGAGAGATTTAAAAGATGCAACTCAACGGTGCGTTTTGATGAGATGCCTGTGTCATGAGTCTCATTGGATGAACTTTGGAGACAATGTTCCCATCAACCTTTTTCTCCTCCTGGCCCTCACCCTATTTTAAGGACTCGTAACCCCACAGAGCAGCCTCTCCCGGCATGTGCAGCTTTGCTCTGCTCCAACACAAGCAGATTTGCAAGAAAGATTTGATTGACTTTACTGGATGCTTATTGATCCTCAAGGAGCTTGCCCCTTGGAATTACCTGTTTGACTCCAGTTTGGAGTTACCAGTTTGACTCCAGCAATTACATCCATCTGCTGTGCACCATCTCCCTCAAATACATCAGGGAATGACCATGTGGATGTACCAGTCTCCTCCGGCACCCTTGGCGGCTGCGTCTCCAAGATGACTGTAGCTGCGGACTACATAGAGAAATGTAGATCCTCGTTCCCTTCTGTAATTATGGCCATCCGCGAGCTTATGGTGAGACCTGAATGAATGCTGGCAATGGTCATGGATAGGTCTATACATGTCTGGGGTCCTGTTTAAATTCACATTGTAGTGATGTGTATGCAAAATAATTGATTCATTCATTGGCCATATTTCCTTGAAGACCTAGGATAGAGAGATGCCTGTGACGTCACCACTGCCATGATCCATATATTTATGGTAAGCAAATTAACCTGCACAAGTTCTGCGCACTCTGCCATCTCTTGCTCCCAGGACAACATGCTAGCTCCGGACAAGGAGCGGAACCGGCCTGATGCTGTTGGGGGTAAGCTGAGATTGAAATTGTGCCTACATCGTGCCTGAGGAGAGATTAAAAAGATGTTGGGGAGGCAATAATCATCCACACCATACTTGCTATGGACCATCTTTGAATGAGAAATCAGGCCTCTTGTTATAGGCCATCATGTGGACTATCAGATTAGAGGAGTTGGGCATGCACCTAAAGCCCATGATGGGCAAGGCTTGCTTGGAGGGCTTCTGCACTGCTGCACCTGAGTGAGCATGATGATCACCATCAGGAGCAAAAAGCGAGTATTTTGCTCTCTGCATCCTTGGTGGGCGGCAGCGCCTGGGACTTGGAGCAGGTTCGAATGAGCACCAATGTGACCTGACTTCCTTTAAATGAGCACCAATGTGACCTGACTTCCTTAGGATTGGCACCGATATAACCTGACTTGGAGCAGGTTCAAATGAGCACCGATGTGACCTGACTTCCTTTAAATGAGCACCGAGGTGACCTGACCTCGTGCGCACCCCTGGCCTGGCCCACTGCTCACACAGCATGTGCGCTCACATAGCATGGCATGGTGTATGCCACAGCCAAGGGCTGCACCCAAAGGCCCCTAGATCACCTAACCTCACACGCGCAAGCACCTGCCACGCAGAACCTCTGTGTGTGGAGGTCTTCTTGTGTCAAGGCGTGCGGTTGGGCGGGGAGAGTGTGCAGCAAGGGGAGTCACATGACCAGCTCAGGCTGAGCGGTAATGGCCAGCCCATCCCTGCAGATAAGGCAAGTCCAGCTGTGCGCGCGCATGTGCTGATGCTTGGGCTGGCAGGGGATAAGCGTGTGCGCCGGCACGCATGCCTGCAGCATGTGTTTTTTACTATGATGGCCTGTTTAAGCCACTTAGCAGTACCAAATTTGTTGTGATGTACTGTGTGGCCTGTTCATGCCATACACCAGAGACATTTTGCGGCTGCGGCTGCGGCTGTGGCTGCCAGTCCCAATGCCCAAGGATGTAAGCACCCAGGCAGGCATCTAAGGACTACAGTGCCTGATGAAGGCTGCGGGGTCTCCCGCTTACATCTGCCGCTGTCCTTGCGCCTTGGCGCTCGCCAAGTCCTGCACCATTGCCCCTCATCCAGCCGGCAGACCAGTTTTGCCAAGCCCAAACGGACGCGCAGCATGGCCAGCACATTTGGGTCATGGTGTCCGCGGGTGCCTGTTTTGTCATGTCATCGCACGCACTCTCTTCGCTGCACTCACGCCCACCCTCCTCACGCCACAGGCTGCTTTGGCTGTCAATCCCCTCATCATGCCCTCACGCCCACCCTCCACAGTGCCATTGCAACGCCTCCGAGCCCTCCCTTTCACCATCACAACCATTTCCTCGTAGCATTATGCTATCACCCTTCCTCCCCATTGTGCGCCAACCTGTCCACCCCCCACCCTGCGCTCACAAAGTAACCCCCCCGATGACCCCCTCACGCCATCAAAACCATTCACCAGGTCGAAGACGCTCTGAACCTGGGCCACCGTACTTACAAGCACCAGCCTGCCAGAGCTGGCAGCGTGTTTGCGCCCTTGGGCCGTGCCCCTGCTGCGCCGCGCGCTCTGTCTTCGCAAGCCGGCGAGAAGATCTATGGGCTCTTTGGGCATGGCTCCTTTTTGGCCGTGGGGGCCTTGGCCTACAATGCTTTCTGGCACTGCAAGTGAGTTGAGCGGGTCACAGGCGGGCATGCAACCAGGGTTTGGCTCTGGCGATGGAAATGTCTGTGTTTGTGTGCGTACGTGTGTGTGGGTGTGTGTGATTGTGTGGTTGTGTTCCGAGGCACTGGCGTGTTGCAAGGGTGTTGAGCGTAGGTATGTTAAAGGAAGTGCGTGCTGTGTGGGTGTGTACAGAGAGTGTGCTCTGAAAGAGTCCTCTTATTAAATGCTTGTCATAGCTCGCTTTGAACCTTTAAGGAGAAGACGGAGGGCTAACTATCAGGCACTTCCTCGGCAAGTCTTCCACAGCCGGGCAACGGCACTTGAGGAGTTTATTCGCAGCTGTCCTTCTCGTTGGCAGCAGGGACTTACCAACCACGTGGCGCGTGCGCATGCTCCTGTGCGCTTTTGCTTCCTCATGCAGTCACGTAGCCCCAGATGGTACACGCACAAGATGGATTGCGCTCTTCGGGCAGGCCATCGTCTCCCAAAACCAGATCAGCCACGTGTTGCTCTCCATCCCTCATGGTGAATGGTTTGACGGGGCTCCCTTCTCCCCATCTGGCACTCCTTTCTTGAAAATTTGAGTAGTATGACCGGGTCCCCTTCTCGCCATCTGGCCCTCCTTTCTTGACAATTTGTACGGATTGTGAATGGTGCTGTCTAGCGCTGTCAAGCACTGTCTGAAAGTTGCTTGTCTCAGAGAGCAGCAGACCCGGCAAACTCTTGCAATAAGTATGTCTCATCAAGGAGTAGGAAGGTGGTCAAACAGGGTCCATTGAGCTTGATGCTCTGGGGTTGGTATAAGCCCGTCAAACAGCATGCAGGAAAAAGACTGGTGTAGTCAGGAGCTGTCTTTCATGAGGCTTGGCGCTCAAAGGTCTCTTCATTCTGTACTTGCGTATTTTAAAATAGCCATGGAAAGTAGTGGATCTACCCTTCTTTCTTTGTCTAGCGGACAGGCCTGCGTCTATTTGTGCTTACGTGTAGGTGTGAACACTGAGGAGGAGTGGCACGCCACATGCACGGCTCCGGGGCAACTGGAGGAGCTGGAGTTAAAATTGGACATGTTCACGCAGCGCAAGGGTGCCAAGCGCAATGGTGTGTGGTATGTTTTTGTGACCACAGGTGTTGTTCTATCTTATTGTGCACGCATGACTGAGCTAGACATGTTCACCCAGCACACTTTGCCAAGCCCATTTGTGAGCGGTAAGTGCGCGTGGACGCATGTGCACATGTGTAAGTGGGTGGCTAAGTCGCGCAATTCCTCGCAGTACAAGGAGTCAAGCATGAATGTGTGCACAAGTACATGATCAAGTATAGGCATCAATCAAGATTACAAGTAAGTCCACCTCCAAGCAGACAAGATTTGAAAAAGCACTTATGGCACCCCAAAGCGGGTTTTCACCCTGGGCCTTGCAGCTCAGCTCAGGACAGAAAGGTGAGGCCAGCTCAGCACATCTGGTGGACTTTGGCAGATGGAGAGCATTTTCAGCCCTGCATGAGGCTGCATGTCGCGTGTGTGCATGAGCAGGTTCGGACCTGCATGTGCGTGACATGTGTGACGGTGTGATGTGCGTGACATTTGTGCATGAGCAGGTTTGGACCTGGAGTATTGGAGCCTGTACGACTCTGTGCAAGACCTGCTGGGTGTCTTTGATGAGATGGACCACAAAGGTGACCCATCCTGTGAGCATTCTAGCATTTTTCAGGGAAAACTCATGTGTGGCGTTGTCTGTGACTGTCGAGTGAGAGCAAGGTCCTTCTGTCTTGATCTTGATGCAACACCACACCAGCAATGAGTATTGACTTGTCCCTGCACCATCCACCTCATGGAATCACTGCAACTCAAATTGCATCGGGTCTCATGCCCAGTGAAAGTGGCATCTTGGCTGAGTGTGCTCCTCATCATTTTTAGTATCTTATACCATGATCTTATACATATAATGCTTCTTTCATCGCTGGCCTTACAAATTGATTGTTTCTGCATTCTCTGCTTTTTTGGTGAGGGGTCTGGTGAAGGGTCTGGTCATGGGCAGGAGCAGAGGGTGACTTGCTTGACACAATTGCACACCCCAAGGGCACGCAGCTTTGGGAAGAGGGCTCCAGAGGGCAGTGTGGTCAGGAATGCAAGCAAGCAACTAAGGAGCGTAGACAAGGGCTTTGCCCTTGGGTAAGACATGCGCGCACACACACACACACATACCAGAGCACATGCATGGTCTGTGCGGCGTGTGCAGGCGAGACGCTGCGGCTGGACATGCTCCTGGCCGCGCACACGGCACCTGGCAGGTTGAACCTGCAGGTCAATGACAGAGAGATGGAAGATATCTTAGAGGAGGAGAGCAGGGTGTACCTGAGGGACGAGCTCTTGAACTGGTACATGCCGCAAAATAAGAGCTTCGCCCTTCGGGAGCACATCCGTGCCCCCGCTGCGCAGCCGCCACCCATTATCATCATCCAGGTGCGTGTATGTTTCATTTTTCCACCTCCTGCTCTGTGAAATGCGCGACGTGTTTGTGGCAAGTGCTCTCGCCTGTCTTACTAGAATATGAATCCTCTGGACCTCCGTCATCCAAGGGGTCAGCTTCCTAGCATTTGACCAATTTGCTGTGGGCCTTCATTTGGCTCCCTTTTGCTGTGCCTATAGACCTTTCCTGAATGCCTGCAAACAGCTATGCTCAAAGCTTTGGAGCCTTACCCTTTTTGTATTTTGTAGTTTCGTTACTGTGCTGGCAGGGCGTTCCTGCACGCACGTTGCTAGTCATAATCAATGCAGGCTGATGTGCAGGGGTGCAACCTTTACCTTTACTTGTTTGTTAAGCATGTTCTTCAGCTTGAGTCACAGGGAGGCCTTATTCATGCGCACCAGTTACGATTAGAATTGGCAATGCAACCATGTTCAGATAATGTCCAGACTTGGCTGACACGCCAGATCCCTCGTATTTGCACCAGACTCCCATTTATATGACATCTCCCCATACGTTGCACCAGCTTATGTATTTGCACCAGACTCCCGTTTCAATGAAATCACCCCATACGTTGCGCCAGCTTATCTATTGGCACCAGACTCCCATTTCAATGACATTTCCCCATATGTTGCACCAGCTTATCTATTGGCACCAGACTCCCGTTTCAATGACATCTCCCCATGTTGTACCAGCTTATGTGCTTGCACCGGACTCCCATTTCAATGATATTTCCCCATTTGTTGCACCAGCTTGGTTATTGGTCATTCCATTCATGTTACACCAGCTTTTGGAGATTGGTTATTTTACATCAAGCAAAAGGGAGACTTCTTTTCTGTTTTGTATTCATTGATGTCAAACAGGAGCAGGAGGTGGACTGGTTTGCCAATCCATGGCAAGCTATTATGGAGATGCCTGAGACATTTGTGCACCCTGTCCAGACAATCAGCCAGGGCACCCCTTACGGGGTACATGACTTCAAAGTCATGGTGGTCGAGACCAAATGTGAGTATAAATGCACATAGAAGCAATCAAATGTGCACGTGCGCACACCCACGTCTTTTTGTACACACTCGCCCTCAAAAAATTCAAAAAGGCTTAAATATACAAGCAAACACACGCGCAAAATACACCAAACAGACACATACGCACTCACGGTAAACAATGCTGTCATGTGTGCACAAGGGAAAGCAACAGTAAAACACCACCAAGGGATTTAGGTCAACTTGTCCACAGTAATCTCTGGTCTGGATTTATGTTTTTTTACCATGTGGGAGCTTTTCAGAGTTTTGGCCAAGGCAGCAATCAGGGCAATCACTACCAAAGCTTTATCCACTCACTGCATTGCTGCAGTTGCTGGCCATACGCGGTCATCCCATCTTGTGGCTTGACTAACATACCCGTGTGGGAGCTATTCAGAACTTTGGCCACAGCAGCAATCAGAGCAACCACTACCAAAGCTTTATCCACTCACTGCATTGCTGCAGTTGCTGGCCATATGCGGTCATCCCATCTTGTGGCTTGACTCACATGCCTCACCAAGAAAGGAGCCCACTTTATTGATCAGCAAATGCCATGTCTTCTTTGCCTCTGGAATCGAGACAAGGTTGTGGAAACGCATGTGTGCATGTGTGCTTTTACAGGCACAGGGAAAGATTCATGCAGCGGTATCACGTGCTTCCTGGACTCAGACAGGGCAGTGTGGGCAAAACCCATGCTGCCCCCCTTCCTCCAGGCGTTCAAGGAGGATTACCTTAAAACGCTATCATGCACCGCCGCAAGTAGGAAGGCCTACCAGCACCTACTTAAGCTTGTAAGGGCCTGCATGCTGAAGCCAGCGGTCTTCTAGTGCAGAATTCAATGTGTCGTGGGAGGGGCTGTTGTGGCCTTGAAGCAAGTTTAGGGTACTGCAAGCAATGGACATCCAATGATTTGGTGCTGCTTTCCTTCTCCAGGGGGTGCTTGCGGGCTTCTGATTTTTTTGTCATTCACGCTTTAACTGTTTGGATAGCACAGACTTTGACAGAGTCATTTGGCAGCGTAGTAATGGTGTCCTACCATGGTACATGCAGTTGGCTTATGAAGATGAGGCAGAGGGTGTTGAGGGTGGCTTGCCATCAGCTGCACAATTTTTGCAGGCAGAGGTGAGCTGCTTACCAGATGCTTGTTGCTTTGGATCCTGAAGTGTAAGATCATTTTGCCCAACTGTGAACATAGCATGAAAATCATTTTGCTTAGATTGATCATGTGTGCACATTTCATTCAATGTTAAGCATGCATGCACGTTGCTGAATTGCATTTGGCATAATTTTCTGGTTTTCTACTACCCAAATGTCATGCTCCTGCGTGCCATTTTGTCCAACAATCTGCTTGCAGGACGAAAAACGAGAAAAGAACAAGAAAAAAATGTTCTTTTCGAGTTGGGTGGGCGAAACGTGTTGGCTGTCTGGTGAGAAGGGGAGAAACAGTAATTTGTGCTCTTTCTACTCTTGGGGCTTGATGAGAAAGGCTTCTTTCTACCTTTTAAACAATTGTTTTAAGGCATGTGCTTGGCGCTTATGGGTATTGTAAAGATCATGTAGGGCGGCAGTGCACAGGTTTGTAAGATCCAGATGCTTACGAGCTTAGCTTTTATCCGGGCGTGCAGCATAAAAAGTTAGGGCATTGTTGTGAGCTGGATAGTACATGTGTATTTCATGCCCTTCATGCACAAAAAGGTAGCTCAAGCACTTAAATGCGCTCTCCACCAGCTGTGTGCAAGCCAAGCCCGCCTCTGCCCTGCGTTGCCCCTTCTCTGTTGCAGCATGGTGGACCGCCGGTTTATCATCCAGAACAGCCTGTTGTTGGATTCAAAGGACGGCTTGGCGGACACAAAGGTGTGCTCAACCTCTGCATGCGCACTGCTGGGGATCTTGCAGCACACACACACACACGCACAAACACACACATCATTGCATGTGTTCATTCTACCAGCAGAGCTCCAAGTATTTGCTCCCTTAATCACGCGTCAGAGCATGCCATGCTTCACGGGCACAGGTGCTTGATTGCTATCAAAGCAATGAGGAGCCAATCCACCCCGTGCATGGCCACAGGTGCTTGAATGCACCAGGCCCTTGAATGGACCAGGCCCGTGCATGGACCAGGAAGCCTTTTGATCAGGCCAGGACCTCTGCAAGACTCAGGGAGCTCCAGGAAGCATTTTGCCTTCAGATGCCCTGCACCCAGCGCATGGCTGTCCAGCTTTCCCCTGCTCTCTACCTTGCAAGCCATCCACGCGCCCATCGACCGTCTAACCAAGTGCCGCCCAGCCTTTCACCTTGAAAGGCGCGCCAAGGAGTGTCCTGCACACACCCTACACCCAAAAGTCTAACACATGGCTGTAAAAGGGAGCCTGCTTTGCTGCTGCAGGAGCTGTGTTTCACTTCTTTCCATCCCAGGAGCCACCACACTGCCAGCAAGGAGCTTGGTGTGTTGGAGCTTTAGAAATCACTAGCACTACTCACAGTCGGTCACAGGAGGGTCACTGCAAGGTGTTTGCCCTGTGGTCAACAACAAACCGTCATGGAAACCGACTAAATCCCTTGTACTGCCGCAGGTCATCAGGGATATGCATGTCCTGGTGCTGCGCCATTGCGCACGTGAGGTGTGGCAACGCTACCTGTGGGGCACCGGTGTGCAGCCAGGCCTTGGGGAGCAAAGTGTGCGCTCAGAAGTTGTGTCCACCGCACTGCGGAGCCTCATCAAGGTACAAGGCAGCGCGCAAAATCCTGCGTTTGCGAGTGTACTGTGCTCGTGCGAGTGTACTGTGCTCGTGCAAGGAGGCTCAAACCGTGTGCACTCCTGACTTGCAAGGAGCAGGTCTGCCCGGGGGGTGCTGGTTGAGGTTCGGTCTTGGCTTTAGTCTGCAGATTAGGGTTTTGATCTGCCGGGGGTGCCCTGGTTGGGTGCTAGATGGCTAGATGGTGTCTAGATGGCTTGATGGCTAGATTGCTGGCTAGATGGCAAGATGGTGGCTAGATTGCTGGCTAGATGGCTAGGTGGTAGGGTGCTAGATGGCTCTGCAGGAATGGTCTGTAGGCTCAGCCGCCTAACACAGCGCCTGACTCAGGCTGAAATGAACAGTTAAGAATAAAGCAGAGCATACGTATCAACAGTGAACAGGCGCATGCACTAAGCTTAACACTTCCCTTCCTCTATGTGCTGACATTGAGGCATGAGTTGTGGCTCAGGCGTTTCCGTGCGAGCTTGCATGGGTACCACCTGCCTCTACCAGAAGTGCAAGGAAACATGAGCGGTTATGTACCGCATGGCTACATATCTTCTGCGAGGGGATTAATTAAGTGAGGTAACATTTGTTTGGAGGTGTCCATTTGAGCCAAGCTTGCTCCCCCATGGCCCTTCACATGAAAATTAGCCATCAAGCGCTGCTGTGAATGCTGCATGTGCCATTCCAACTTTGCATGTATGGCAGGAGGAAGGCGCGGGGTGCTCTGGGACCCCCAAAAAACGGTCAAGAGAGCTTGAAAAGCTTCTCAGGAATTGCGCAGCTTCTGATGTCATTTTGAACGAGCCTCGCAAACGTTGCCAACCAAAGTGGGTGCCAAAGCTGCTTTTGCCCATGCACCCTGGCATGCTTGTGCATGTGCATGGGCAAACATGGTCAAAGCGGGTAGCAATGGAAGGGAGGGGAGGTGATAAGTGACAATGAGGCAGAGACATCCGACCCTCAGCTCCAGTATCTTAAGCTGACATCAGCCGCCCTTACTTTGCAGCGTACGCATACAAACCTGCATCCTTGCATGGCAGACTGCAATTTGCAGTGCTGCATTTGGTTCTGACACAATTTGGTTCTGACATGTATCTTAAACAGGCCACACAGTACAAACATTTGCTGCCGCCATGCTGATGCGCCAGCTGCCTCATCATGTCTGCAGGGCCTTGTGCTGCACTTGCTTTGCCACATGCGCATGTGAAACTGCATCCACTTAAACCCTTCCTACAGCACCATACCGCCTTGCTGATGCACCAACCCGCCACATTTGCATGGCCCTTTAGTGGTGCCACCCCCTTTAACTGATTCCTTACATCTCACTCAATATCATGCATGGTCTTTGTGCTTTCCCAAGCCCCCCTGTCCTTTCATAAACATACGTATCTACTGTGTGGATTCCGCACTGCCACCTACCTCATGCTTGCACCTACGGCCACCTCCGCGCTCACCATCTCCATGTTCCTTCTATACACATGCACGGTTTGCTTGGCTGTCCCACTTTCCTGCCCCACCACCCCTCTGCACTCCAGAAGAGCCTCGTGCTCAAAGCCCTCCCCCTCCCTCTCCCTTGTCGCTGCAGGCTGGAGCCCGACCTTGAAGACACCCACACTGCTGGCCGCATTGCACCCCATGCCCTGGCAGGGCCCTCGTCCACACAAGGCCCTGGCACTGCACACACGCACCCTTGGTGTGCCCAAGCTGTCGGGCCTGGCGTCGCCCCCACAGCTGCTGCTGCTCCTGCATACTTGCAAGGGTCTACCAAGCCAGGGCCATCCATGCCCAGGGTCGGGGCCAGGCACGCATGTGGCCTGAAGGAGGTGCAGCAGGTGTGGTTTGGGACGCCGTGTTGTGCTGCAGCTGCAGCCTGTCTCCCCACTTCAGCCATACATGCAGCTATGTAACCTACCCTAACCTAACCTCCCCACTTCAGCCATACAAACAGAGGGTGTGCGGCGCTGAAGGTGGCGTGGTTGGTCCAGGGGTTCTATGAAAAATGCTCTCAGCACACTTGCTCAGCAATATGCTGGGTGATCCAAAGAGTGTCTTACAGTCACTCATGAATGTTTTCACTGATCTCGTGGCTGTTGCTAATTGAGCAGAGCTGCATGCTCGAAGCCGATCATCACTGCAGCATTGTGCAGCAATATGCATTGCAATGTGCTGCATGTGTCGTGCTATCTTCTCAAGTACTGTTGTGTTAGGCTACCATGGTCAGAGGGCCATGTGTCCGGGGCAGGTGCGTCACGTGCGGCCTCAGCACCATCAACTAGGAGAGGTGGAGTCCTGGGTGCAAGGCTAAAGCCCTGGTTTACGTTTTTAGCTAAATGTCTTCCGGCGACTTGCCTTTGGTGCAACTTTGCAGGCTCAAAAGGCGCTCGCTGCTATCAAGAAGGCCTATAAAGCCACAGACAGGGCTCCAGAAGAGCAGGTGTCTTCAAGGCTTTTACACATTACACAGCTTGAGTGCACAATTTGATAGCTTTCTTTGCCTTTACAAAATTGTGCTTGTGTTAATGACTATTCTGCACAATTTATTGTGATGGAATCAAGATACACCTGACGTTACAGTGTTGCAGGTACTAATTGTGTGTAGCAGAGGACGAAGCAGCTACACTTACATGCTGCAATTGCTTGCCTGCCCTATTGCAGGCCGAAGATAGGATACGGAGGCTATGGTCAAAATTAAATCGAATAAGTAAGAAACTGATGTAGCTTGGGATCTAGATTGAGCTAGTTCTCAGCATGCCTCTGTGCTGGAACAGCAATATGGGTCTTCCGAGATACTGCTGAGTGTTGGTATGGTCAACAGCGTCCCATTGCGCAGTGCACAGGCCAACTGCCTACCCGTGTAATTCTAGCACGTGTTTGCTCTGTTGAGGTCTACATGGAGCATAGGTCTTGAAAACGGAAAGAAGCCAATGATACACAGAACTAGCTTGATCATATGAGGAGTTAATCAACGAGACCTCTTTCTCTTTGATTGATGTTGTTTAAGGGTGTACAAGGTAATTTTTTGGGATTCAAACCTACCGCTAAGTTGTATTCAGCATATTTTACCCTTGCCAAAGGCTTTTATTAAAGGCTTTGTTAAAGGCTTTAACTTTAGTTAAAGCTAGTAAGCCTAGCCTGCCAATGACTGTCACGCCTCTGAAACTCTTATAGTCCTTTCCCCTCCTGGTAAACTTCAACCCTCTCCTCGCCACTGGCTTCACGGCAATAGTTTTGCCCAGAAAGCCTAGTAGGTATTACCCAGTAATTTCTTGCAGCTTACCAGGTTCGAACTCAGCTGACTAGATTATGAATGCCATGCATTTCAGAATACAGCATTGCCAGTCTACTAGTTGCAGTGAATCTCTTCTTTATCTTTAACATGTACACTTTAAGCTTTTGATTCATATCGTTTTATCTCAGAGCTTATGGATGTTTTCTGTATGGCTGGTGTTCACCAGCGACCTGAACAGTCAAACTGGCTGATGGTCAAATTAAAACTTGTAAACTAAGCTTTTGTTTCTGGTAGAGAAGCGGCGGAGGAACAGCCTCACCGTGTGACAGGGATGATTCTGTTGCTAACTTACCATCAGACATTTCCTGGCACGGTTGAAGTGCGTACCGATTTAAAATCCATCAGTGATCTGTAAAATTCAAAAGGCCAAGCGTCATTGCAGCTGACGAACATTAAACAGAGCATTCTTCCAGGGAGACCAATGGCGGCTCAATATCACTGTACAATGCAATATTGTACTCGGTACTACCGTGTATTAGCAATAATGCTCTTCTTCGCAGTACCGGTGTAAGCTTACACATGCCTTGAGGTACCGTCTGTTTAATGAGATTTTGAGCATTAAAGACTTTAAGAACTTCATGCCTTTAAAAAGCACGTTTCTGAAAAGGGTACCTTGCTGTAATTGAAACGTTCTTCCTAATGCTGGAGGCTAGGGATCTGCGTTTGCTAATAGCCCTACGTAACACACGCTACATACGTTATATAGCGCCATATGCTATAAACACTATTGCGTTATAAATCTGAAATGAGTGTTTTAGTCTTGTGAACATTGTCAAGAAAGCGTTGCTGATACTTACTTGGACACAAGAAGTCTGGTAAAACTCTGGTAATAAGATTTATAACCAGTTCGAGAGTTTGCGTGACCAAACTTATGTTGAGAATGCGTATCATAGCATGATGCGTCTTCAGAGCATAGTTCATATTTGAGCTTGGCAGGTACAGCTATGGAACCCTTACTTTTCCTTTCCATGCAAGTGCTGGCGGCACCTGGCAGTTGTGTATGCCCTTGAGTATGCAAAAGCAGTCTGTCAACAGGAAGGAAAAATGCAGGCAAAGCAGGTAGGTGGTGACATGGACATCAAGCAAAAGAACTGAAAATGAGTTAAACATAAGAGTGTGTGTTACTACCTCAAGCAAGTTACTGATAGTCTATAACCTGTGCTTTCTAGTAGCAAGACATGCAGGTGGCACTAAGTAAAACTGATACCAAACGGTGAGTGAAAATGAAACAATGTATCAGATCACCTACGCACTACCTAAGCTCGAGTGGAAAAGGTCCCATAGCTCCAAGATTGGGTTTCGAAACAGTTTCAATTTCCAGGTATTGGCCACCTGGCAGGATGGGGCCTACAAAGGGTCAGGAGGCAATGGGCCAGGAGGTTACCTTGCTCTATACTGGTCCTTCAAAGTCCACACCCCACTGCCTGCAGCATTTGGCTGGCGCTTGAGAGTGGCCACCTGCAAGGGAAAAACGAGCTAGCACAGGTCCAGATGAAGAATGGGAATGCCGGGTGCTGCATTGCACAGGAAGATATTTGTGGATGTTCGGACACTAGCATTACAGGGTACTCACAAGTTACCATTCTGAATTTGAATGATACAAGTATCAGCATGTCAAGCTCAGACACTGGACTTTCCAGGGGCCGACGAGGCACAAAAGCTTGTGCACCCTCGTCAAGAATGCCCCCCCTCTATCCGCCTCCCCCTCTTTCAAATTACAACATGGGAACGTAAGGTACCTACAGCCCCCAAAAACCTGGCTATTTGGTCGCTGATACTCCAACATCAAAAATTGAAAAAGCCAGGCATTTGATTTTTGAGAGCCCAAACACAGTCTTGATGCAAGACACCACACAAATGGTGGACAAATGAGCAAACACTTACAGCCCAGAGGAGCACAAGCGCATGCGCTCGAGCACACACCTCCTTGAGCAACTGCCGCAAAACAGGCAAGCGCTCCTGAGGGACTCTATCCTGGAAGGCAGCCACGAGGGCGGCACTAGCAGCCTCTTGTGTGGGGCCCTGTTGAGGATAGCAGGCGCAAGAGCAGGTTTACAAATTGTGCACACACTCGTCAGGCACATACCCAGGAAACATACGTGTGCACACATGCCTGCACAACTCTGTGCCCCCTGTGCACAACTCTGTGCCCCCTGTGCGCGACTTTGTGCACAACTCTGTGCCCCTGTGCACGCGTCCAGACATTTGTGCACAAGCACGGATCCAGCCTCTGGCCTTTCTGCTACAGCACTGCGTCCACAGGCAAGGCACTCAACCACCATCACCATGAGCACTCAACCAGCTAAGAAATCTACACTGTGCTCTCCATCCGGCAATTGAAGCAATTATACGGCCAGAAGAACTTAAGGTTCAGTCCTTCCAAGTATGCTTGCACAACCTCACTTCAAACATGAGCATGCACATACCTGAGAGGACAAGAATTCAATGACAGCATCCCTCAAGCTGGCATCATCCATGCCCTGACCTCCAGAAGCCCAGCGAGCAGCACTGCCTGTGCTCGAACCATCTCTGTGCTGCTCAGGGTCTTGCTTAATTGCAACTCCCCCCCCCTGCTGCTCCTGCTGCTGCTGCTGCTGCTGCTGCTGCTTATGACTATGATGCGCTTCCATGTGCTGCGCGCGTACCTCACCCTGCTGCATGCCTTGCTGCTCATCCCGCTGCTGCCGGCGTGGGCTCCCGTGCTGCTGCTGCTGCTGCTGCTGCGGCTGACTTGCGGGACCCTGCTCTTCGTCAGCCTGCCGCTGGCGTGGGCTCCCATCCCGCTGCTGGTGACTTACCCCATCCTGCTGCTGCCCTGCACCCCCCATGTCTTGTCCATGCCGCTGCATTGGGCTCGGGCTTCCCTCCTGACGCCCCTGAACAGCCTGCGCCAGCCGTTGCCGCCTGTGCTGCTGTCCAGCCGCCTCCTCCCTTCCCAGGTCTGCAGTCACCTGCTGCACCTGCTGCTGCCGTGCCCTCATTCTGTTGAGCAGCGAGGCCGAGCTCTGTGGCCCTCCCAAGCTCCCCCCGACCCCCATCCCCAGGCCGCCATTACCAGCAGCCTCAGAGCCAGCCATTCCCCCAAACCTGCCGGGCAGCTGCCTTGCTGTGCCCCCCACCGCTGCTGCGGCCAGCGCTGCGGCTGAGCCGCTCGCAGCCGCTGGAGCAGCACCTCCTTCGGGGTCGGCAAGGCTGGTCCGTCTTTGCGCAGGGGCTGGGCTTGATAGGCCGGCAGCGGAGGTTGGCGGGACGGGCTGGTTGGCTGTATGGCGCACGACGCGACCAAAGCGAGGGGGCGGGCGGGGCGGCGCAGCATCTGCGGAGAATAGAGCACAAGCGGTTCTAAGGGTTCTATGGGGTAACAAGGGTACCAAGGGCGCCTGCGCCCTGGATTCTTTGCTGATAGGCTGCTGATGAAGCATGCTTGCCGCGCATCAAAGCACAAGGTCAGACCAGACAAACCTGCTGGGCATGGAGCGCGTGGGGTGCTGGCACAGTGCACTCATGCATGTGCTCAGCCATGTGCGCGGTGTGAGCATGTACGCACATGCGCTGTGCGCGGACCACTGCAGGCGCTGGCCTCAAGGCCTGGCATGCAGGAGCCGGCGTGCTCAATGCAACACAGAGGCCTGCAGGCGTGCTCAATGCAACACAGAGGTCCGCAGGCGTGCTCAATGCAACACGGAGGCCCGCAGGCGTGCTCAATGCAACACAGAGGCCCGCAGGCGCGCTTGATGCAACACATTTGCAGGCTTGCCTGCGTACCTGCAGGGGGGGGAGGGCGGTGACGTTGAGGCCCCCCAGCAGCCCCACTGCGCCCCGTCCAGGTGGGCATGGAAACCGGGGCACGCTGACACTGCAGCGTGCACGCACGTACACACATCATCCGCATGGAAGGGGGTGGGACACTTGCAGAGTGAAGGGCGTGCCTGCGGATGTTGGCCCTGCAGCGTGCAGCCCCTCCCCCACCCCTTCCCACCACACACACACGGTGGGGTGGGGCGCATGCCTGCCAGTGCTGGCACACAACATGAGGTTATTGGTGTGCATGCAGTGAGGGAGGCATGCATGCAGTGAGGTGTGCATGCAGTGAGGGAGGTGTGCATGCAGTGAGGTGTGCATGCAGTGAGGGAGGCATGCAGTGAGGGAGGTGTGCATGCAGTGAGGGAGGCATGCATTGAAGGAGGCATGCATTGAGGGAGGCATGCAGTGAGGGAGGCATGCAGTGAAGGAGACATGCATGCAGTGAGGGAGGCATGCAGTGAGCGAGGCATGCAGTGAGGTAGGTGTGCATGCAGTGAGGGAGGCATGCATGCAGTGAGGGAGGCATGCAGTGAGGGAGGTGTGCATGCTGTGAGGGAGGCATGCAGTGAGGGAGGCATGCATTGAGGGAGGTGTGCATGCAGTGAGGGAGGCATGCAGTGAGGGAGGCATGCATTGAGGGAGGTGTGCATGCAGTGAGGGAGGCATGCAGTGAGAGAGGTGTGCATGCAGTGAGGGAGTCACTTTGCATGAGGTCATTGGTGTGCATGCAGTGGGGGGGGCACGATCGAGTGACACGTCCATACCATGTCGGTGGCTGCTCATCAGGTGCTTGTGACTGGGCATCAAGGAGCATGTTTATGGTGTCGACGGCTGTCATCGGCTGTGAATGGCTGTCATCGGCTTGTGTGCCACGCAGGTCACAGGCGTGCTAGCTAACAACGCAGCGTGTGCATGTACTGGCTGAAGCAGCAGGATGAACCAGCGCCAGAGAGCCGGCAAGTCTAAGCTTTGCAGGCGCGCATGCATTGCTGCAAGTCGCCTCCAGTTTCTATGCACACAAACGCACATTGATGCATGGCAGGGTGCAGGTTGCGCACCTGCTGGCGGGAGCGCTTGAGCGCCTCGGCCGCAGCCGCAGCCACTCTGTTGGCCTCCCTTTCTGCAGACAAGGCCTCCGGCTCATTGGCCCGCTCCACGCGCCCATGGTCCACCAAACTGCGCAGGTGCCCCCCTGCACATGAAGCAGGAGTGTTTCAAAGCGAGGTGTGGATGGAACTGTATGGAGCATGGCGTTTGTGTGCCGCATCATGCAAGCCTGCAGCTGTTTGAAGCATAAGAATGCCCAGCTTTGCGAGGGGTGACAACGGCTTTGAAGCATGCAAGGGTCAGCACGCGCGCAGAAATTCATGAGCGCCTGCGACCAATGGGTACAGTTTACTGAGAAACACCGCATTGAATGCAAAGGCTGGAAGAAAAGTTGAAGACTGGAGGACAAGCTCATGCACGTGCCAGTGTGCAGCAAGCATCTTGTGCATGTTTCTGCTAGGAATTGAAAAGAGTCCTGATGCTCCGAAGTGACTCCAGCTCCAGGGCTGCACCAAGCAATAAAAAACAGCAGCAACCACATCAAACGAACAAGGAGCACACTTCAAGGCACCATTATTAACCATCTTGTGACCACCCTTCCCTCCTCCATTTCCTGCTGCAGCTGGCTGCAGCTGCTGTTCCTCCTCCTTGTCCCCAACTGCAGCCCGCACCGCCCACGCTGCAGCCGCACCCACCCATGGCCGATGACTGCAACTGCAGCTAGCACAAGTGACACGACAGCCCCACATCCACATAGCCCCTCACACAGTGCAGCACCCACCTGAGCCCTCAAACAGGTCCCGCAGCAGCTTCGCCTCGTCCTCACCTCCCCCTGGCCCAGCATCCCCCCCCGCCCCCTCCACCTCCTCCTCTCCTCCCTGCTCCCGCTGCTGCTGCTCATGCTGCTGCCGCAGCACCTGCTGGGAGCGCCGGGCGTCAAGGCCCAGCAGGAGGGCCTCCTCCTCCTCCTCCTCCACCTGCGCACATCCGCGCAGCACGAGGTCACCACTAGGCACAGCTGGCATCACACCCTCCCACCCTTTCCCGCACACAACACTCATGCACGCACACACACTTCCACACACATCCACACACTCTCACGTACATGCATATGCTCGCATGATCTTTCCAAGCACATTCCCACCTGTGGTTATTTACAAAAGCACCCCTTGACCAAACTCGCCCACAACCAGCATTTCCTACCAGTAGCATCCAGCTATCATAATCTCCCACCATAAGCTTGCCTTCCCCCAGCTTGGCCAACCCCAGCGTTTCCTGCCATCATCATTTCCCACCATAAGCTTGCCTTCCCCCAGCTTGGCCGACCCCAGCGTTTCCTGCCACCAACATTTCCCCCCACCAGCATGCCTGGCACCAGCATAAACCCACCACCAGCTTGATGGACACCACCAGCTTGATGGACACCACCAACTTGATGGATACCACCAGCTTGATGGACACCACCAGCTTGGCCGTCCCCAGCATGTCTGCTACCAGCGGCCACACTGAGACAGTGCCGAGCGCACCAAAAAGCACAGCAAGCGCACCCAGCCCCAGGCACCTGCGCGTGCTGAGCGCAGGGCACCAGTGCATGCAGCACCACTTTTTTTCCAGCTGCCAATGCGCAGAGACTTCCTGCCACCCACCTCGCCCGTCCTGCTCCTCTTGCCGCCGCCGTCCAAAGTATGCCCCTTGGGGGCCAACCCCTGCAGCCGCTTCCTGCCCTGGCCGGCCTCTTGCTCGCCCCCTGCAAAGGACACCTGCTTCTTGGCCCGCTCCTGCGCCTGCAGCCTGCCGCGCGCCGCTCCTTTGCGCTTGCTGGCTGCCATGCCCCGGCCGGCCCCCCCGGCCCCCCCTTCGCTGTCGCTGCCCTGTTGCCGCTGCTGCTGCTGCTGCTGCTCCTGCAGCAGCTGCTGCTGCTGCATTGGAGGCTGCGCCCCATCCCCAGGCTCGGACCGCAGCTGCAGCTGCGGCGGTGCGTCCTGGACACTTGCCGCAGGTGCATCTTGCTGCTCAAGTGCCTTGTCCCGGACTGCGCCATGCTGCTGCTGCTGCTGCTGCTGCTGCTGGTGTTGTGCCCCATGCTTGGCAGAGGGAACAGCCACCTCCACGTCATGGCCCAAGCCCCCAAAGATGCGGCCTGTCTCCGTCGTGGCATCTGCAAGGCAAATGGTTATTAAGGCAACTGGTGCATTGGGCTTTCCTGCCTCAATCTCTGTTGTGTATGCCTCAATGGACGCACACCGATCCATCGTGGCGTTTGCTCATGGCGACAAAAACTTGGTGCAACGTTGTCCATCCTGGTAGTGATGCAGGAGCAGAAGGACAGAGGTAGCAGCAATTTTGACCTGCTTTTGAAGGTGCGCTTACATGCACATGCCTAAACAAACACGTAAGGCTAGGGTAGACATTATTGTTAGATGAGTATCTCTACGATTCACAACGCCAATGGACAACATTTCATTTGCAGCACTCTCCATTTCATTTCAGTACCTTCTGGCTTCTTTTGGTTGGCGTCCCCGGCCTGCTTGGGCGCAGTGTACTCGTCCCCCAGGGTGAAAAGGTCATGCAGGTCCTTTGCAGCAAAAAAGCGGCGCTGGCGAGGGTCCCTTAGTACCTGCAGTTACGTTCCCAGAGTGTGTGTGTGAATACAGTGTTCATGTGTATCACCTGAAGCGCATCCCTGGTGTGCTTGTGAACGCGCAGATCCAGAAGCACCTGCTGTCAGGTCCCTGGGTTATGTGCAGTCGTGGGTAAACACATGTGCATGCGCGATCATGTATGTGCACACTCTGCACAAGAGAAAACCAACAGCCATGACCTGTGCTCCTTTCATTCCATGGGCTCACAACCTTTGTTGGGCTTGAAGATGCACCTATGCAGGTTTCACCCGTACAGGTTTGATAAACTTTCACGCTGTGCAAGTTCAGGTCCAAATTCAACTGCACCAACAAATAGATAAATTACAGATGGAGGACTCACCTTGTTTGTGAGGAAGGACTTGTATATTTGCCGGTGGTACACCTGGGAAAAGAAAGACAAGCAGAAGATGCTCAGCCATAAATGGTGCCTACTCCCAGAAGAACCCCAAAACAGCACACACCACACAATCGGCAAATGCTTGTTTGGGGCCTTGAGGTGGGCATGGGCCTCCTTCAGCAGAGCTAAAAAATCAGGGCCGGCGGTGCTCTGGTAAGAGTTGTAATCTGTAAACTACTCAAAAGCCATGAACTGTGAAGCGCATGCTCCTTGGCTGGCACCTACAGCACCATCATGGACCTTGAGCGCCACTGAATTTAGCTGTTAGCGGCATTCCAACAATTCCGACCTATGTGTGCACGTCAATTTAAAAAGCTCCAAAACCAGTTGATGACTAACAATTTGACCATTACTGCATCACGACAAGGCCTCTTGTCAAAGGCATGGCTCAACAAACCGCCCAGCTTACAGCAGGAGCTGATGTGATCCTGCTTTGAATCGCACTGCCCCCCTTCCCAGCCAGACCTTGTCCTCTTTGGTGCAATTGGTGATGAGCCGGTATATGACAGCTGGTTCGATCCTGCCTTGGACCACACTGCCCTACCCCCACATAAACCCCCCCCACCTTTTCCTCTATGGTGCCACTGGTGATGAGCCGATAAATGACCACCTCGCGCGTCTGGCCAATGCGCCAGGCCCGCTCTCTGGCCTGTAATGCAGAATGGAATTGAGCACTCGACAAGTGGTGTAACCCTACAAGGTGCACAGAGCATTGCAACAAGGTATGCCTTACAGAGGCTTGGATTTTACAAACAATCATACAACAAATGATTCCTGACACTGATAGCAACAGCCCACAATGGAGAGCCATATGCCATGTTTGCAGGAACAAGGCTGGCTTTGGGACAAAGTTTTGATTGCAGATCCATGATGTGCGGGCTCTTTGCGATGCATGCCAGGCATAAATAACCCCCAGGGCAACCCATCCTTTCTCATGACCAGGCATCATATGCCAGGTTGCTCACCTGTATATCTGTGCTTGGGTTCCAGTCTGGATCGTACAGCAGCACTCTATTTGCGCCTGTCAGGTTGACACCGAGGCCTCCCACCTACATCATTGTACAGGGAATGTGTGAGCATGATAAAAAGCTACATTAGAACCTGTGATTTGGATTGAAGAAGCATAATGGCTTGAGATTGATTAGCAAATACGTCACTGCATTTCGACATTTTAGATCTTTAGGGAAGGCGAGAGAAAAGTTGATGGACAGATTCACACTCCTCTTATGGAATCACAGACATGCCAGCTGCTTGTTGAATGCATTTTGTTCACGTTGAGCTGAGCACTCAACCTTTGGTATGATTGTGCATGCCTCCCAAAAACAAGCTCACAGAAGAAGGAAACATGGAGAAGCACATGTCAATTGAGAGCAGGCGCTTGCAGATTGAGGTCTTAACACATAATAATACGCAGTGAAATGATTGCAAGCAAACTAGTAAGAGCAGCTTCAAGCAGCGCAGGCTGCTTATGTCCATGAGGCAGGACTTGTCAAAACCCCCAAATCCACCTTTGTGGTCAGCAGGAAAGCGTTGATGTCCGGATTATTGTTGAAGTCGTCCATCAGGCGCGCCCTAATAGGGATGCTGGTTGAGCCGTCCATCCTGTGCGGTTAAGGCACCATTATTTCCTTTGTCTTTACAACAAAGACATCAATTTGCCCTAGCAGGAGTAGCACTTCTGAGACATGCACTGGCTTCCACAGGGCTCAAATTCACCATATGTGTTCACCTGTGGTACATCAAGCCCAGCTTGTGTTCACCTGTGGTACATCACCATCACCTGTGGTACATCACCTGTGGTACATCACCTGTGGTACATCACCATCACCTGTGGTACATCACCTGTGGTACATCAAGCCCAGCTTGTGTTCACCTGTGGTACATCACCTGTGGTACATCAAGCCCAGCTTGTGTTCACCTGTGGTACATCACTTGTGGTACATCACCTGTGGTACATCACCTGTGGTACATCAAGCCCAGCTTGCCCACCATCTTCTCTACTATGTCCAGCATCTGCTGCGTCTGGCAGAAGACAAGCGTTTTGTGGCCCTGCGTGTGTGCGCGCGCGTGTGTGTGCGTGTGTGTAAAAATTTGCGGTCAAGCCTTTTTGGCTTGGACATGAAAGAATGGCAAGCAGGTTCCAGGTTCCTGCAATAGATGAAGGCAGGGAGGGGTTTTGACTGAGGCTATTCCCCTGCCTTCCATTCAAGCCAAGATTTAAATCGAGGCGTCCTGTTTGGTAAAGATAATTTGGGCACAAGCTATGCGATTCAATGCCTTTCTCCTACTCTCAGCAGTACCCCACAGGCACATATAAAACTTGCTGATGGAGACGCCAGCCGCATTGCCCACCTGCACTGCCCACCAAAATGCTGCACGCACTATCTGGCCAAAGCAAATGTGTGACACTGCACCCACCTGCCCTGCCCAATGGGAAAGCAGCTTTTGGGCCACTGACAACTTGCCGCTGCGCTCAGGTGCGCCTGCAAGAGCAGAGTGGGGGGATTACTGCAAGAACTTGGACAGAAGTGAGCGTGCATGCAGTCTCCTTGTACCTGCTTTCTGCTTCAGATGTGCGTGCACCATTAAGTAAGCATGTGTGCATTCCAAGCGCAGCACATCAATTATAGCTCTGGGTCAAAGGCAGCCCAGAATCATGGCAAGCTACAAGCAAGTAATGCAGTACAACAGACTGGGTATGGCAAATGCACTTGCCATAGTCCTGCTGGGCAGCAGATTTGGTGCGCTCGAGCAGGTCTACATGGTTGCAGATCTTGCGCAGGATGTCAATCCCTGCCAGAGCCTGTATACCAGCAGAACAGCAGCAGCCTTTTGGTTTAAAGTACCTTACAGCAAGCACATTATCAGCAACGGCAATCCAACCTCACAACAAACACAATGTATCAGTATTTAGGTAGTGTTCACTTGAGCATGTCCAGCCAGAAACAAGAGTGCAAATGAGCAGCTGGAAAGGGATCCCCCATCAAGCAACTGTTGCCAAATGAGCAAATGCTTACTTTCTTTAACGTTCACAGATGCATGCACAGCAACTGGTTGAAAGCGTGCATTGCTTTGTACTCACGTGTCGACTGCCTTCCAAAATCTCAGACACCTCCACAGAAGCAAGGTAGGCGCGATACATTTCTACCTGCTCAAAAGTCAGCTTGCAGAAAAGGACCTACAAGTATGATCCATGAAAACAAGTCAGTACCAGCCAGGAACAAAGAAAAAGCCCTTTAAAGAAGGTCACACGAGCACGTTCTGCAGAACTGGTCCAGTTTGCAAGTTCTAGTCAATAGTGCTGTGATGAATGATAAACCTCTCTTCCTCACCTGCTCTGTCTTTTTGGGCAGCTGAGCTAGCACATCCGCCTTCCGCCTGACAGAGAAGGGTGGGATGAATAAGTGGATTTGATGGAGGTTCTGAGTTGCAGCATACTACAAAGCCTTGACCAATGCTTTTAACTCCAGACAATAATTTAAGACAAAACGACACCCATTCCTGACCAGAAGGCAAATTAATCACCCAATGCTAGACAGAGCACACAAACGAATAATAGTCCACATACCTTCGAAGCAGGTAGGGTGCCACCAGGTCCCTCAGGACAAGGGCGCACTTGTAAGCAGTGGTCACCTGTTTTTGTACAATAGAGCGCACATTGGGAAGGTTCTGACTCTCACTGAACATGCAAACATTGTGAGAAGCCAAAGCTTGAGAGATTCATTGTTACGCAAAGCCCTATGGATAAACAGAAAATGAGTGGATTACATATCGGCACTTACTTCTGCGTCAATCAAATTGCATGTGCAGTCAAATATCCTTCCTCACCTGAAGCTGCGTGGCATTGGTGTATCCGCCAACCTGAATAGGTATGGCAAACTGGGCCTGCATGGATGCAAAAGGCATAAAAAAATTGTGTGCACGTGAGCAAGAAATACCAGAGGGACAACTGAGGCCTGAAATTGGCATGCTTCTCAAATGTTCTGAAGATGTGAGCCTCATGATTGGCACCTTTCAGGTTCACCACTTTAGTGTAATTTCATTTTCCAGGGTTGCCAAGACTGTCAAGCTTGAAAGGTGCTGATCATGGGGCTCGTGCCCAATCGGCTGCGGCATGAACCCTTGGACCCCCAATCTTTGCACCAGATCACTAACTGGACCAACTTACATGGTTTTGAGTGCCTCTGTGCTGCCCAATCAATTTACAGGCTTAATTGCAAAAGCAAAGGAGTATTAAGCCGCCATGGTTGACGAAATGTGCATTTCAAGCCATCTACCTTTTTAAAACAGCTTCTTGGGTGCCAAACTGGGTAAAAAATTGTACCCCTTCAGACCTTATTTTCAGCATCCAAGCTGATCTTGTCCCATTGGAAAGCATACTAGTGATGGTTTGGAAGTAAAATTGGCTCTGGTTGGATCTACCGGCTTGACACGTGATCTAATTATACCAAAAAGACAGGCATTGCACCTGCCCAGGCCATCAGGGTCATCTGCTTTGCCACAAACAACACTAAGTGCCGAGTTGCATGATAATGCAGGTTTTGCAACATAAAAGGAGCATGTCAGACATTTTGGCCAGTTTCCCCTTCTGGAAAAATTACAGGTGTGCACAGGTTAGTGAATGCTAGAGGTGCATGCAATGAGCTTGCAATGCATTGCCTTCGCCTTGAGCACAGGTTGAACAGAGGGCTTTTCGCTCTGAAAGCACATCCATACACACGTATGTACAAGTACCCTTCTGTGCATACTTTGGTACATACCTTGACAACACCCTGCACCTGTTGGTTTAAACCTGGCCAGTTCCCAGTCATTTGGATATCACAATTACCTGGAAAACTGGCAAGGTGCCGAGCTTGCCAGGGAAAATGAAGTCAAACAAAGACCAGAGCTCTGACAGGCGGTTTTGGATGGGTGAGCCTGACATCACCAGCCGGTGGACAGTCTGAAGCTGCAGGCAGAACCAGGCAGACACAGGTGAGTAGCTGTCGTTCCAGCTTGGCTTTCTTCAAGGGGAAGAAGCACACATGGAGAGCAGTGACTTACAGTGACTCACAGTGAATTACAGTGCTTGGGTGTGCAATCTCAACGTTGCAGGCACAAACCAGCAAGTGAACACACAGGCAACACTGGGAGATGGTATGACACTGGGAGATGGTATGACACTGGGAGATGGTATGATACTAAAGAGACGGTCTGACAGGCCTTGGCAGCATGCCTCTGGCAAACAGTGGAGTTCAAGCACAGGATTGGTGCAGAATCAATTGCTTTGTACTAAGGCTTCTATGTTGGACCTGTTGCGGGACACTGAAAATGGGTGTGTGCTTGCATGTACGCGCGCACGCACACTGCCTCCCCTTGACCACGCCCCCTCCCCCGCACACCATTGTTGATATTGATGCCTGTTGCACGCAATGCGGGGGGTGCGCTGTGTGCTGTGAGGAGCGCTATGCAGAAAGGGGGGGGCGGACCGACCGGCGTCAACCAATTGCAAGCACGCACGCCGAGGTCCAGCACAGCGCACCCCTCGCCCCTCCTGCGCTCGCCACTGTCACAAGAACGCCAGCACACACAAACAAGCACCAAAAAACGCACGCGGGGCGCGGGAAGAGGCACAGCGCGGCACCTGCAGGCCTGAGACGCCGTGCCTGAGTGCACCGTTTGCCGAGCCGCGATCACCGGCGGAGTCCCCACGACATGCTCTCTCCAGCCAACAATACCTTAAGCCCTAATCCCATGCTTTCACATTAATCTGACCGTCCCAGAAACGGGCCAATTACACGTGACAATTGGGCTGTCAAATGGCCTAATCAGGCAATCATAGTACAAACCAATTGCAGCTGCACGGCAATGAATAATGCACCTGCATGATAACAAACTAAGAACACATTCCCCACTTCCTGACCCTTAAATAACCTCCAGGTGAAAACAAAGGCCTCCCACGAACATGAGTGCTGCATTAGCCCCTAGCATTTGCTTCTATGCATGCGCGCACATGCACACACATACCTGCTTGGCAACCAGTGTGATGTCACTGTCTGGGTTGCGGATCTTGTGACCTTCGTCCAGCACTGCATATCCCCACCGCACCTGCACCACAGCAACGTGTTGGTGGAATTTAATTCATGTCCTTATCTGGTTTGTGCGTGGGCCTTCCATACCCTGCCATACCAAACAGCTGGATTACAATTGAGGCTGAAAGAGCCTGCTTGGGGCGGGCATCGCAGACACAGGGATATAGCTACAAGGGCACAAAGACTCCCAATAACTTGTCAAAGAAGAGGAAGAAATCACTCTTTAGTGAGCACACTTCAAGATGCAGCACCTTAGTCAAGGTTTGGTCTAAATGGCACAATCCTACCTTGGTCCCCTGTGATTCAGAATGAAATGTCAGCTTGGCAAAATGAAAGGTCAATAGCAAAGCCTCTGCTACTCACCGGCAGCAGCAAGTCACGATGCAAGCGCAGCTGGTCGTATGTTGTGAGCAGCAACCCTGTTGGGGACCTCACGGCTTTGGAAATGAGACCTTTCCTGCACAAGCAGGTTGATGCATCGAAGGCACACCTACTGATGCTCAACTCCTTGGATACACCAGTTCTTGTTGTGCATGCGAGGGAAACCCAGGCTGCATTCAATATACATCATACAATGAATATAATACACGGTCAACATACATCAGTCAGTGAGGATCGTGCACGTGAGGGATTCCCAGGCTGCGGTCAATATCTACTGGCCCTTCTGTTTCTTCAATATAAAAGCCGCAGGGCAGGGTAGTGAAGGCTGTGAAGCCATAATTCAACCACCTGTGTGTCCTACCATCAGGTAGTGATTTCTGCCATCAGGCAGTGCGTCCTGCCAAACAGCAGCGATCCTAAACCAGAACATTGCTTATTAAGATCCTGATACAGCACTGCAAGTGCACAGAAGATCAGAGCTACCGACGTACCTCAAAACACAATTCCACGCAACACATATCCTCAATGTTCCTGCAAAACAGGCCCACTCACTTGTCAGGACGCATTCCAGCGCCTTCCTTGGCCCCAGCCCCCTGCGCACCCTTGCGCGCCCCCCCCCTCCTCCTCCTCGTCTACATCTTCATCCTCTGCCTCCAGCGCCTCCAAGTCGCTATCTACGCGGGAACAGTCATCGTCAGGGTTGCTGCCCAAGGGGGGGCTGCGCCCACTGTCGTGCAGCATGATGACGCGCAGCTCCGGCGCCCACTGCCGCAGCTCACGCAGCCACTGCAGCCAAAGGAACACAGGCAGGGTGCTTGGGCAAGCAGCGCAGGCTATTGGCTTGCAGTGTGCTGGAATGCACGCCTGGCGCCCATGATCGTAGCCTGTGCAGCCACAGCTCAGCAGGTTGGGCTCGGCGCTCAGGGCAACCAGCAATGGGCACTGTGCACCGCCTGCAAGGCATGGTGATGAGTGATCTCTGAAGGCATGGTGATGTGTGATCCCTGAAGGCATGGTGGTGTGTGATCCCTGAAGGCATGGTGGTGTGTGATCCCTGAAGGCATGGTGGTGTGCACCGCCTGAAGGCATGGTGGTGTGTGATCCCTGAAGGCATGGTGGTGTGTGCACCGCCTGAAGGCATGGTGATGTGTGATCCCTGAAGGCATGGTGATGTGATCCCTGAAGGCATGGTGGTGTGTGATCCCTAAAGGCATGGTGATGTGTGATCCCTGAAGGCATGGTGGTGTGTGATCCCTGAACCCTGATGCCGCAGCTTGCGCAGCCACAGCAGCTGGCGAGGGCGGCAAGGCATCTTGCAAAAGGGGCTGTGCACTGCCCTGCAACATGATAGCACGTGCACCCCAAGCGCAACATTTCAGCTTGCCAAGCTGCTGCTTTGCGAGTCTGGCATGATGCACTCGACTTCTCTTTTTTCTTCTTTCTTTCTTTCTTTTTTCTTTCTTTCTTTTTTCTTTCTTTCTTTCTTTCTTTCTTTTCTTCTTTCTTTCTTTTCTTTTCTTTGCTGCTTTGCGAGTCTTGCATGATGCACTCAACCAAAGCCCTTGACCCCGCTTGACAGCACCTGCTTCCTTCGACCTGCTTGGGGAGCACCTGCGTGCTGCACTCAAACAAAGCCCTTGGAACCTACTTGGGAGCTTCCCCTGGGAATTTTGCTCAATGTCAACAGGCAGAACTCTAAACTGGTTCCAGGCAGCCGGCCGCATGCATGAAACGCAGCAGCTCTACAGACCTGGACAGCCCAAGATGACGTGCCCACCGCTCTCCACATGGCAGCCAAGTCTGGCCACCAGCAACCACTACCCACCTGCCGCAGCACTGTGGCGGGGCACACGACCAGGGAGGTCCTGTACAGCCCGGAAGCCGCTAAGGCAGACAGGAACACGGCCACCTGGACGGTCTTGCCCAGACCCTGCCACCATACAGGTTCCGGGAGAGACAAGGGCAAAGCTGTCAGCACAGCGTGGCCACTCGCTGTGTGCTCTTGCTCAGAGGATGAGAGTGTGGCCACTAGCTGTGTGCTCCCGCTCAGAGGATGAGAGTGTGGCCACTAGCTGTGTGCTCTTGCTCAGAGGATGTGCGCGTGGCCACTGGCTGTGTGCTCTCGCTCAGAGGATGAGAGTGTGTGCGCATTTTAATCATATGTCTATCATAGGCTATGATCCATAGCATATCCCTTGAGGCCAGTCGGCGCTGATAAAGTATCCGTACAAAGCGTACAACTCAAGGGATTCGGGCCTGAGCAGAGGACCCTGCATGCCTGGAGTGTGTGAAGTGGATCCAATAGACAGGTAGCACCTGCACCGTCCAAGCACACACTTACAGCAACCTTGGCCATGCGGCCCCTGCATGCCTTGTGTGTGCACCAAATCCAGCTGAGACAGGTAGCCTCTGCAGCATCCAAGCACACGCATCTTTGGTGCTTATGCCCACAGCCGCCTTAGCGATGCATGGCAGGCACGCCAGCCAGCACACACACTTGGTCAAAGGGCGGGATCCCCCTCGACAAGCGCGGCTTGCCCACCCACACGCTGCTGCACCACCTGTGCGCACCCATAATCTCATCGCCCAGGATGCCGCCAGTGCGCTGGCGGTACAGCTCCCACAGCCACTGCATGCCTGAAGTGTGCGCAGCGGATCCAGCTAAGACAGGTGACATCTGCACTATCCACGCACACGAAACCGTGGTGCACACCCACCATCTCATCACCTAGGATGCCGCCCGTGCGCTGGCAGTAAAGCTCCCACAGCCACTGCACGCCGGTGTGCTGGTACCCAAACAAGGATCCCCACAGCGCGTGCAGCACGCGCAGGCCGCCCTCAAATGTCACAAACTCGTCCTCCTCGGCGCGACCCATGCTGCCATTCGCCTCAGCCCTGCCTGCCAGACGTGGAGATGCACTTGACGACTGCGACCGGCACTGCGCTCTGCGGCCTTGCTGCCTGCCGTGAGCGGTCCTAGCCAAGCGGGCGCGCATGCGCTCCAGGCGCGCCTACGCAATGAAGTGTGTGCGCGTATGCTTGTGTATGCTTGCATGTTCGTGTAGCGTGTGTGGCATGTGTGGCCCATCTACGTGTGGTGTTTTGTGCACTCCTCACTGCCGATCTCAATTGCATAAGCAGTGTATGCCATGGGCAGCTGTACGCCAGTGCTTGAGTGCTGCCACTTTCCAAGCTGCCTCTTTGCTCAGGCTTGCGGGTCCTTTCAGGCCCATGAAAGCAGCTGCCTTGCAGGCTGGCCAGACACACAATTGCTATGACATCCCAGGCATTGCTGCTGCTGCTGCTGCTGCTGCTGCTGCTGTTGCCCACTTGGCTGCTGACATTGCTGCTGCTGCTGCCACCGTTGCTACTGCCGCCGCCTCTGCCGCCACCGCCGCCACTGCTGCTGCTGCTGCTGGTGCTGCTGCTGGGCACGGCAATTGTGGCAGCAGAAGTTACCCAGGAACCCCAAGGACAACAACTTGGCCTGACCCACGCATGCACCCCACCTTATAGCCCACCACCCCCGCACCTCAAAGTACGCATCGTCCTCATCGTCGTACCGGGCCTCCAAGTCCAGCTGGTAGTGCGCGTCCAAGGCGGTTCCCACCAAACCCCCCACCTCCTCCTCCCCTTCCTCCTCCAGCTCTGTCTGCTCCGCCCTGGCGCCTTCGTCCGCGCTCCTGCCCTTCCCTTGGGAGCCCCCAGCACCAGCCTGGTGCTGCCCCGTCCGCAGTCTGAGCGCTTTCTTCTTGCGACCTCCCCTGCGCTCTGCAACCAGGCCTGCTGCAGCCTGGCCCTCCACTCCATTGGCCCGGGCCTCACTGCTGCTGGGCTGCTGAGCAGCACCCTCGCGTGCCCGCCTGCGGCGCGCGTGGCGCATTGTTTCATCACTTGAACTTCACTCGTTCACCAAAGACGTGCACTGTTCACACTGCTCAAACTGACATGGTCATTGTCCAAGCACGACAAACACATGATGAATGGCAGGCGCGCAGGCCCTGAGTGGAGCGATGATCAAGATGCTCAGCGGAGGACGATGCTAGTGGACAATGCTAGTGGACAGTGCTAGTGCTCAGCGAAGGAAAATGCTAGTGGACAATGCTAGTGGATGTTCCATGCACGTGCGCTCTGCATGCAGCTGTGCACATGTAAACATGGCCAAGGCATGGGCCTTCACATGGGTAGTGAACTTCTATTCACTTTGCTGCCTGTGGTGGGCAACCACATGGGCAGTGCACTGCTGCTTGCTCTGATGCAGTTGGCAGAGGCAATCGCTGTCCATCTCATCCTGCAGCATCTGATAGGCCATTGTGTAGGAGCAGGCTGCATGCATCCTTCTGCTACTCGATGCAAACCAAAAATCCCACTGCGCATGCATGCCCATCAGCACACCTGCCACCCCTCCGCCCTGGCTCCTCTTCCTCCTCCTCCTCCTCCTCCTCCTCCTTCTCTAGCTTGATGCACTCAACCTCTGTTGCCGCTGGCGCTGGTCGCCTGCGCCTCATCAACCGCGGCAGCCGACCATCGTAGTAAAAGTTGATGGCCGCCCCCACGTCGCCTCTGGCCGCGCCCAGCAGCGCATGCGCCTCCTCCTCCCCCACCGCCCCTGCCAGCACTGCGCACACTTCTGCCACAGCACTGCTGCTAGCTCTGCCGTCCTCCTCCTCTTGCTTACAGCACACTCTGGCAGGTCCCACTCTCTTGCCAATCCCTGCACTGTCATTATCCACAGCATCGCCCTGGCGTGCCCCACCTACGACTGCTGCTCCCCCCCCTTCTCCAACACCTTGCACTTCGGCATATGTGTGTGGGTCGCCCCCCCTCAACTCTGTGTCCTCGCTTTGCTCCTCCCCCTCGTTCCCCTCCTCTTCCTCCTCTGCTTCGTCCTCCCTCTCTTCCTCCCCTCCCTCCTCCTGCCCACCCTGCGCGGAAGCAGCAGTGGCTCCCTCCTTCACTTTTTTCCGCACAGCTCCAGAAGCCTTGGTCGAGTCCCCGCTCTTGCGCTTCAGGGGCGGCAGCGGGGCGCGGCCAGCTGCCAGGTTTGGGATCAAGCCTGAGGGCACAGCCATTGAATCGCACATGCCATGCATCAGGCCAGGCTATCTAGAACAAGCCCGGGCTTGCAATCAAAAAGGGAGAGATGGTCAGCCGCGCAACGCTGCAGCACCGCAGAACTGCACATGCACCTGCATTTCACACATGCAGCAACTAGACCATCCATTTGGTACCTGCAGTACTCAAGCCCTGGGCACACGTTGTCCAAGCTGCTGCAGACAACCAGGGCTGTGCAGGCACCCTACGCAGGTATCATGGGCGCTAGACGCCTATCCTTTGTGCAGGCATCATGTTTGGAAGATGCGGAACCCCGGTGCGGAACTCCAGGGCGCTGGGCATCTACCGTTTCAAATGGTCCATTTGCACATACGCTGGCACCAGCTGTCCTGCCCACGCATAGAGCTGCCGTGTCAGCGCTTGCACACCTTATCAGCTGCCCTGCTCACGCCTTACGAACTGCCCTGTTCACACAGTCAGTCACCGACCCTGAGCTGCCTGAAGGGGCGCGTAGCGCAACAAACCAGATCGCCAATGGCTGTGAGCTGATGCACTTTCCCGCAGATGGCACAGCACATCGGCCAACATGTGCGTGCATGCTGGCGCGCACTGGCACACGCTGATGAGTAGATTGTTGCAGGAGCAGGAGAAAGCAATTTGGTGCAGAACACTCTAAATGGACCAGCGAAAAGGCCCGTCGCATCCTCCCACAGGGCCAGTACCTTTCACTCACTTGCACACTGCTTGCACGGCCGCTGCCTGCCTTGACAGCGCAAAATCCTTACGTACTTGTGCCTGACTCGACAACGCAATCTCCGTACAAACTTGTGTCATGCCTGCCTTGGCAGCGCAATCACTACACATACTTGTGCCTGCCTTGACAGCACAACACCCACACACACTCATTCCTGCCTTGACAGCGCAATCTTCACACATGCTCTTGCCTGCCTTGGCAACGCAATCTCCACACACCTGTGATAGCAGGCGCCTTGCCATCCTTGGCTGAGCGCGTGACAGAAGACGCAGGCAGGCGTTTCCCAGAGGCAGCCTGCCTCCAGAAGTGGCCAGGTATATTCCGCACGCTGCGCTCCTGCAGGAGCATGCAGTGAATGGGGCTTGGGTCACGCCCACAAGCCAAAGAAGCTCACAGCCTGCGCTTGCAGCGCACGGAGTACAAAGTGCACTTGCAGCACAGGTTTAACTCGCAGCGCACAAAGAGTGCACTTGCAACATACAGATTGCACTCACAGGGCATGGAGTGCACTCACAACGCACAAGGTGCACTTCAGCGCACACAGCGCATTAGCAGGGCACAATGTCCACTTGCAGCGCACACAGTGCATGAGCAGGGCACAATGTCCACTTGCAGCGCACACAGTGCATGAGCAGGGCACAATGTCCACCTGCGAGGCTGGGCACAGGACTTGTCGTGAGGAAAAAACACAACAACACACACAAACACGCAAGGAGCTCATCTCTGATGTGCCTGCACCGGCCACGGGCATGCAACACACTTTTAAGTAAGTCGTTGTTAGCTGCACAAGCAAAGACTCGTGCTCTGTGCTCTGTGCGCAAAAGCAGCTTTGATGTCTCTTTGGTCCGTGCTGCAGTTGAATGCCATAGTCCTGTGCACGATTTAATGCTCTAGGGATCTTGCAGAGCAGGGTGTTTATCCTCTTCCACACTGGTAGTACAATTCTGTGGGCCAGTGGTTGTCTATAGCACTGGTTGGCGAGCCAGCAGCACCAGCGCTTTGTCGCGATAACCCCCCTGATTTGTGCACAGCACAACACCAGGTTATCTATCCTTTGTTGTCTGCTATTTCATAGCAAGATAGTTGAACGAATGGCACTGTAAAGCCTTGCCGCTGATAGCTCCCGTGACCATATGCATTTCCTGGACCCTTCAAGCCCCATCCTTCTACACCCACCTGGCGTGGCACCTCACTGCTGCCCAGCTCGCGCGCCGTTGGGCGGTTGGCCTTAAGAGCCCGCGTCTTCTTCCCCGCCTCATCCACCAGCTGGTGCAGGGGCTTGCCTGCAGGAGGCATGCGTTTTGCACTACTGTCTCCCTGCACCAAATGCATGTGGACCCAGCATGCGTGCATGCATGGCAGGGCATCACCGGGCAAATGCATGGATTGTAGGGGCTGGCGCGCAAGAGGCATGCACGCATGGCAGGGCAACACCCAACCTCTGCATCTTTTTCAGGGCTTTCAATGCACATCAGCTTAATAATTATTATTTATTATTAAGAATTAATTTTCTTTCGACGCATACAGGCAGCTGGCAGTGCACCTTCAGCCAAGGCCAGCATGGTGGAATGGGGGCCTTATTCCGATTATGGTGCAGCATATGTGCACAGCAGGTGGGAGCCGGGCATGCGAGCTGGAAGGTTCCTGTACTCGCTGTCCCAGCGCAAGGGGGTGGGGGGGAGCTGGGAGCTGCACAGGGGTAAATGCGCCCTGTCTGGTCAACGTTCAACATCAAGACCACTCCCAGCGTGCACGAATAAGAAATGCCATAGCTTGCGTAGCATCAAGGCCACCTGATGCCCTGGGCGGTCCTTGCACCTAAAGGAAAGGACCTCATTTTAAACATGCATCAGCTGACCAAGCGCACTTTTCCGCAGACGTTTTTTTGGTGATCGTCTGTCTGACAGAAAAGCAGTGGAATGCAACAGCTGCAAGACAGCCCAGCCTGTAGATAGCCATCAGGCGTGGTTTGGTGCAAGACTCCCATAGACAGCCATCCTGGCCCTCCTGTAGACTGCCATTAGGCTTATAGGCCAGCCTACGTGCGAGTCCTGCAGACTGCCTTTAGGCTTTTAGGCCAGCCTTTTTGGGATGTCCTATAGACCGCCATCAGGCCTGGCTTGGGGGAAGCCCTCAAGAGTCTCAGGCAAGTCCTTATCTAAGGCAAGGCGCAGCCTGTAAACCACCATCGGGTCTGGCTTGGTGCAAAGCCCTGGTCTGTCCTGGTCAGTGTCAAAACTGCTGCCTAAGTCCTGGCCTGAGGCAACCTCTTGGCACCTGCGCTGCACCTACATGCCTCCGGCTCAAACCTCCTTTACTCCAGGACTCGATAGTTATTGAAGTGACTCCTGTTCGACTCGATAGTTATTGAAGTGAAACCTCCTTTACTCCAGGACTCGATAGTTATTGAAGTGTCTCATGCTGACCACAGATACCCCGCACCTGGGCACATTCAAGCTGCCCCCATCCGTTTTCAACACATACCCCACCTTAGCAAGGCAGCAAAAGAAACTTAAAGAAGCTTCTTGTGCACACGCACACCCACGCACACACATGCGCACGCACCTGCCCTGCCAGTGGATCTGAACAGCTCCGGCCCGAGCGGTGCGCGGCTGAAGGGGTTGGGCAGAGGCGGGTAAGCAGCGCCCCCGCTCCCCGTGCGCGCTTCTGCCTGCTCCTCTGTCCCAGCCCTAGCCTCCTCCTCCTCCTCTTGCTCCTCCTCCTTGCCCTCCCGACCTGACGGCGGCGCACCACCACGCGCACCACGTGTGCCCCCTCCTCCTGCCCTGCTGCCCCCCCGGGCCGCGCCGCCGCCGCCCACCGCGCGCCGCTCAAACCCTGGCAGGCTGCCAAAAGGCGTGAGCAGCCCCTGCCGAATGAGCCGGTCCCTCTGCGTCTCCACCATGGTCCCCCTGGCGCCCCCCCCATCGCTGCCCCCCTCCACATCAAATGGATCATCCTCCACCAGTGCGGCCAGGGGGCGGCGCGGCGGCGGCTGTGGCGCTGCCCCTGCTTGCTTACCCCCCTCGCTGCTCTTGGCCCCGTCACGCCCCTCTGCCTTCTGCTTCTGCTTCTTGCGCGCCTCTGCCTCCGTTTGTGCCCTGCTGGGGAAGAACCCGGGCGGCGGCGGATGCTTCCCACGCCTGCCGCTGGCCCCTGATGCCGCCGTTGCTGCTGCTCCATGTGCTGCGGCAGCATCGCCTGGCAGGCTGGCAGTGGGGCCCTGTCTCTGCAGCACCTCCTCCAGCCTTGCCTGCTCCGCCTGCAGGCTGGCCAGGCGCTGCTGCATCATGGCCTGCTGCAAGTTGCTGCCCCTGCACGCACACAGCAGTACACCCTATCAAAGGCACGCATGCATGCGCGTGGCGCACAGGGCGGGCGGTGTCTGACGTAGCGGCTAAGAATCCTTGCTGGGCCCTGCAGGGAATGGACACAAAGAAGGGTGGCAGGGAAGGCATGGGCAAACTCAGGTGGCTGCCCAGTTCGGCTTAGCTGTGCCGCAAAAATCAAGCCCCCCCCAACAGAAAAGCCAAGAACCTTTTAGTCGATGGCAGCGCGCCTGCTTTCTGTAAGGCAGAACAAAGGATGCACAGCCTCAAGATGAGCGCCTCCACCTACGTGGCCTTCATTCCAGCCTCTTGGCCGCCCTTTCCCAGCTGCTGCTGCTGCTGCTGCTCAGGCGGGTACAAAACAATGGGCTGTTGCTGCTGGTGTTGACTATCAGGCGCCTGGGGCTCCTCAAAGGGATCATCGTCAAACAGAGCCGCCAGCTGCCGCTCCCGCTCTCGCTGCTGCTGCTGCTCGTGCGCCAGGCGCTGCTGCTCCTCCTGCTCCTGCTGGAAGCTCAGGGCAGACTGCACAGCTGCCACCTCGCGCTTCAAAGCCCTGCGTGTTGAATGGCAAGGTGCGGGGATGGCATGAAGGCAACAACACTGTGCTTGAACTTTCGTTTTAGGAAGGCTGCAGGAACAAAAGCTTGCACTAATGTGCAAGCCGCCTTCAGGCGGCGCACTGGACCAGCTTCAAGGCGCTCCTGTCAGAGCTGCACAAGGTGCTCAAGCGCTCCAGGACACTGATCTACAAGCCAAAAGAATGGAGAATCATGCGTAAGCGTCCATTATTCTACAGGGCATGTGTCATATGCCCCGAGTTACAGACCGATAAGGTGCATGCTCAATCTCAAACCTGACGCAGTCCCTGGTTCTGGAGAGCTGGCGGCCTTGGTTTTGTATCAGGTAGTGCCGCAGGCGAGTTTGATCCCGCACCTGAGGCGCCCTTTGATTTGCACCGCCACATCCTCGGGCACCACACCCCCTGCAGCGGCGGCGGCAGCCAGGGCCTTTGCGGCTAGATCACCCTCATCCTCGTCATTGTGCAGCTCCTGGCCTGGAAGAAGGGCCTGAAGGTAGAATTAAAGGGCAGAGGTGTAGCAGTGGGGTGCAGGCACTGCCTTGCACACGGCGCAGGTTTCGTGCTTGGAAAGATTACTGACGCAAGGCCCTGGAGCAAGCTCAAAACTGTTAGCCACACTTCTGTGCAAGGTGCACTAGTGTCAGGACACAAGTTGTAGCAGAACACTGTTCCTGAATTGATGCAAGGCACGCGTACCCTGTACCCCACGGGCAAGAGCGCAGCCCGCACAAAGACGCATACAATGGAACTCCTCAAAACACACCTCTTCAAGCACCCTTCGCTCCACCACATCCGTATTTTGAGCGGTGACACCGGACTCAGCCAGCAGGTGCAGCTCCTGGTCCGACCCTGCTTGATTGTTTAAATGGCCAGGGTGTGCGGCACATAGACGTTCATAGGAGCACCACACAAAAGGACTGGTACCTGTGAGTCGTCCTAAAGGACGGAAGCAAGCGCAAGGCCTAGAAGAAGCCAAACACGCCCACCTTCATGTGTCATCGCTGCAGCACCTCCAGCACGCGGTCCTGGTGCAAATCAGGCTCAGATACACTTTGTCATAAGAGACCATGCCAGCATTCCTGTATGAATCTTCATCTGATCTGTATGCTTAAAAGTAAACTGTGCAAGGGCCTGCTGCCTGTAGACTTCTCTGCAGCCGCTCATACTCTGCAGTGACAACTATCGCTTGTGATCTGCAAATTCCTATCCTTGAAATTAATTAATTGTCTTGTATTTGTGATGAATCTAGGATACGAGCGGACGCTGCCCGTGACTGAACGGTCAGAACCCTAAGGCTGTGGCAGGGGGACCGGTCGGGGTCACAAGGGGATGGAACAAGTCTTCCACCTGTTGAAAATATGGATGTCATTGGTGAGGCAGGGATGTGCATTATCTATTATCCAATCGCAAAGCAACTGTCCATCCCGCATGCTTGCCATGATGCACTTCCTCATAATAGCTGCCCTGCAGTTGCCTACCAACATCAACGGCTTGAGATTGATGCAACGTGCATGCGTGGGGTCCCTCCAAACGGTTGCCTGAAAAGGAGCGAGCTCCGCCTATTCAGTGCCCAGATTTGAAACTTTTTGCCTTGCAACTTCCAACCACAATTGGCCTCTTGTGTGCAGACCTCATCGAGGTACCCAGCTTTGATGAGAGGCGGAGGCGTTTCAGGCGTGGCTTGTTCACTTTTACGGGAGCGCTAGCAGCAGTGGTCCTTGCTGAAAAGTACAATGGAGCCGTGTCCAGGGCGCTTAAAAGTGCCAAGCGGTAAGACTGTGCTCTGTATACTCCATGAAAGTCAGACAATATAGTATTCAGGCGTTTTACACTAGAACTTGCTGCAGATCTTAGATGGAGGGCCTGGCGCCTGCTTAAACCTGCCCACCTTTTAAAATTGGACGAGCAGCACTTGCGTCCACACAATAGCCTTTTAGCCAAAACTTAGCTCATAAGTTTGTCTCCTGTTTAGGCTATCTAAGCACGTACACAGATGTGCTGGAAAATGGGCGTTATGTAACTCATTCTCTTTATTTTTGATCACACCTTTGTTTGTTGGCTTGATGCATCACAATTGTTTGTAGCAGCACCTTCAGGAGTTCCCAGGTGTAACAGAAATGGTCCCAGCCCCAAAGAGTAGAGCAGTAAGCGTGTGCATCTGCAGGAGGCCTTGTACCTTGATGGGCCGTACCTTACTAGGCCATCAAAACCCTCTGATCCCCTTTGTTAGTGCACCTCATGCAGCATATTCATTGTCTATGGGCCTGCGCCTGCACCCTGCACGCAGGGGGATCTCGGCAGCCATCACCTCTTGGATTGAGGACCAAAGCGGCACCAAGCTCTTTACAATTGAAGGTATGCTTGCTCGACTTTCTATAGAAGATGTGGAATTAACAACTGATCTCATGCCAGGCGCAGTGTCTCTACATCCACGGGGTTCCAATGAAAGAAGAAGAAGTGGCCAGTGAGAAGGCCAGGGACTCGTGCCTGCCTCTTATGAGGTGGTGTACAGATTAGATATGAAGGAATGTGAGAGTTTGTGGGCAACAGGGTAATCTTGTGTTGATGAAGAGGCCTGCTGTTCTGATGCCTGTCAAAGCCTATCACCTTAATTATTGCCTGCTGCGTGCAAGAAGTGCATGAGCACTCTGCACACTGCCACAAAGTCATGCATCCAAAGTCCAAGAACTGACCAAACAAGCTGTTTACATGCGCAGGTGATGAGCCGCCTTCTCTCACCACATCAGCCCTTGAGCTCAGTACCCTTATGGCGCTATCCCAGAAGGAGCAGCACAGCCTGCTGACTGCTGCACAAAGGTGGGGCTCATATGGTTCATATGATGGGCATGCCTTTCCTTTTTTTGCGCGCTCCCAGGGAGAGACAGCATTGGTTGACCTGGCGTAAGCAAGAGGCAAACCGCCTAGCTATACAGCTCACCTTCTATGCTTGAAAAGTCTGAAATTTGGGTCAGGTCTGCGTCTGATTGTTTGTTTGCACCCAAGGTAGGGCACAAGACAGATGCCATCCAAACGCGTTCAGCCCAGCTGCCCCACTCTTCCCATGATGTATTTGCACGTGTGTCTGTGCATGCACATCACAGGCAGCTGCAAGAGCGGGCCAGCATTGATGCACAGCAGCGTGGGAGCTTGGATGCGCACGCAGCGCCTGTGGTGGTCACCACGCTCACAAGGGAGAGTGCACCGTTTATTGGCCAGGACAGCTACCGGATGGGGCGTTTGGATGAAGGGTGGGTGGGAGCATGGAGGAATGAGACATTAAGGCTTCTGGCCCTTTTGCAAAGGTACTGTAATTGGCGCATGACTGATGGTTTTAAGATGAAGATGGCTGGTGGCCACACTACGAGTACTCTTTGCAATAGAGGCCAAAAGCAGGCAAGGAACAACAGCAAGGCACTATGATGGGGCGTGTTTGATGCCGGAAACTGGCGCCTGCGTGAGCAATGAGGAAGACAGCAGAGAGTGTCAGGAGATTTATTCTCAACTCTTGGTGCAGCTTCAACAACCCCACGTAAGCAATCATCACAAAACATGCATGATGGAGCCAGGGGCGCCTCTGGAGGCATTATGTAATTGATGATCATGGATGTGCTGCATTTCTATGACTGATGCCAGGCACAAGCAGCAGAGGTTTGCATAGGCTGCTTTAACAAAATTGGTTATGCAAACAAGAAGCCTATGCAAATGACATGCAAATGGCATGCAGATTCATAGAAGAAGATGCTGCAATGCCTCAATTCTTCCAATCTACCAAGTTCTTTGCCGTGCTTGATGTGGACGAGGCCCGAGTGCTTTTTGATGAAACCCCCAAGGTATTGTGTAATCAATAGGTGGGCAGAACTGGCAGGTCTTATTCCAGGGCAAGTCTGCTGGCAGCTTGTTGCATATCCGCATCAGGATCTTCAAAAAGCTATCTCGGCACCTTGCACCTTGCACCAACTTCGCGTACCCCTTTACACACAAGGTGATTGTAAGAAGCTGAGGCCTTTTAGAGGTTGTTACACTCTCTCAAGTGCACTTGCCAAGGTTCAACCACTGACAAGGCTCTTTTCCCTCATCACACAAACAAAGGCTCAGATGCAGGCCAAGCAATGCAGTAATGCCCCATTATGCCTGGTGAAGTATGAGCGCCTGCTTATAGCAGTCTTGCTGGGGGCATTTGTCAGGTGATGCACGCTGTGTTCTTACGCCTGATCTGCTCTCACCTCTGGTCTGCTTAGATCCACCTCTAAATCTGTTCTCAGCCTTGATCTGCATGCTTAGGTCCACCCTGCACTTGCGTAGATCCACCCCTGATCTGCTATTACCCCTGCTCTTGCTTAGACCTACCCCTGATCTGCTTGCTTAGGTCCGCCTGGCTCCGCACGAGGTCCTATTCTGTGCTGGAGAGCCCTCAGACAGCGGTATTTTCATTGTGGTGTGTCTGGCCATCTTCAAATCACATAGCTAGGCTTGTCCTTGTTTTGCAAGATAAGGCTCCAACTCGTGTAGGCATGTATCAATGCATAGCTGCTGGACATACTGTTGCCCACAAAAGACGGCTTCAGACTGTCTTTATGATGCTCAGAAGTCCCTGGCCATCAATTGGCAAGCGCTGTGCATTGTCTACTTGTCAAATACAAGAGTTTCTGATCATAGTTATACATATCCTGCAAGCTCAGGCTATCACACAAATTGGCAAACTCACTGTATGTATACTGTTGTTGGCAACCTTATGCGTACCAGTCCGGGGTCCTGTTGGAAGGTAAAATACCTAAATACACATGTAAAGGAGAGTTTGTTGCATGCATGAAACACATACCGTGTGCAGAATCATAGCAGCTGAATTCTTTGTCTCAGCGAAACATGTAGGATTCTCAGTCGCATCACTGAAGTCTTGGTGGATTGATGAATTAAAATTGCCTGTTTTCTCCTAGAAGTTCATGGGCTTATCTCTGATTTTACCAGTCTGTTTGCCTCTCTACAGGTCTCTGGCCAGCTGGGCGTGTTCTTGGACTCCAACAATTCCCCTCAAGGCAGCGCTCCCATCCATGCAAACACACTGAGGTGGGAATGTATAACACTCACACTCAACTTTGCTTCCCTGACATCCCATAACTTACGAGGCAGCTCAAGGGGCCCTGGGTCTTTCTTTGATATTTATGCCTGTCCCATCTGCTTCTGGATGGCGGCCTGTTTGGACCGATTGGCATCCCCACTTTGCGCTCAGGTATGGCGAGAGTGTGGGTGATCTCGACGTGGTTGACGGAGCAGAGCGCTCAGTCACGTGCATCGCTTTGGATGAAGGCTGCCTGCTTGTCCAGGTGGGCAGTTAGTCAACCCAACTTATTTTCATCGACCTTATTTTCACCACTTATTTTCACCTTGGCAGCCTTTTGCAATGCCGACAGCCCAGCTTTCTGCGTTGCCTTTCCATATCAAGGGATGCAGCCATGGACTGCCAACACATCCTTGCTACTGGTGCAAACTTTGTGCACATGTAAGGAACCTTTAGCCCACCCTTGCCTTAGAAGCTCTTGAGGAGCCCCTGCCAGACAAATGTGCTTAAGATTTCAGGTCTTCAAGTAGCCATCCTGCTGCGCTTCAAAATACGATTATGCAGCCTGAAATACAAACAATGCCTTGTATCGTTTGGGAGGCTGCATTGGTGAGATCATCCTCCAGATCAACCCTGCCCTGGTTGTCTGCAACATTCTGCGGATAAACAGTGTTCTGTACCTGCTCTGCTACCCCCTCTGCAGCCACCCACTTACCTCTGCCCTTTCCTTGGGACAACCTGCAGATCCCGCGCGTGCTCTTCCTGTCCTTTGTGCACTCCCATCCGCGTGCGCTCCTGCTCTACCTTCAGCAGGGCCTGGCTCGGCTGTGGCGAGTTGCGCACTTCACGCTGTCCGACTTTCTGCAGGTGAAATAGAACACGCCTGCCTCGTCTGCGCCCCACATCCATGCCATCTTTACAGCTGCAGCCTTGCTTCACCTTCCTGGTTGAGCTGAGACGCTTATGCGCCATGAAGCTATGTTCTGCAGTGAAGTGAACGGCATTTCAAAACACAAGGCAGGATGCTGCAACTCTTAAAAGATGCACCCTGTTCGGCGCGCTGATGTGCCTCAGTAGCCACTTAAGGGAGTACATGCTCAACATGAACGAAAGGAGAACTTTTTCTCACACTGCCTGCAGGTGCCCCATATGCACCAGAGGCTCATCCCGCAGCCGCAGCAACCCACAACAACAAAGCTGGGTCCTCAAGGCGAGCTGGTCGAGGATGAGCTTGTTGCACAGGCAGTTGGGTGAGTCAGTGGCTCTGGCATGGGCTGGATGATCACGCACGTATTGGATCTGGCCAGTGCTCTGGACAGGCCGGATGATAGCGCATGAGTCAGTGGCTCTGGCAAGGGCTGGATGATCACGCACGCATTGGATCTGGCCAGTGCTCTGGACAGCCTGGATGAAAACGCATGAGTCAGTGGCTCTGGCAAGGGCTGGATGATTATGCATGCAGTGGAGTGATTCACTGGCTTGGGGGTTGCCTGTGGCTGCAGAGCGGGGTAAGCTGGTTGTACCATCAAGGTGAAGCAGCTCAGATAATATCAGTCCAGAAAGCTCTTGACAGACCTTGCTTGGGCTCAAGGGCTACTTCAATGTCGAGCATTCCTTATGGCGTTATGGGAGTATGGAGCCCTTAACAGCACAAAAAAGGAAAGAAAGGGCCGCTGAATGGGCTCTGCGCTGTTAAGGATGCGCCATGTGCTTTGGAGTCATCCACCCATCCCTCCATCAGACCATACCCTCAAGCTGTACGCATTCAATGCTGCTTGCTTATGATTAAATTTCCTAGCTTATTAACACTGTTCTAAAAGGAAATAAACTGATAAATGGATGCCCCATGTGCTTTGGAGTCCTCCCTCGATCCTACCACCAGACCCAAACCCTCAAGTTACACACATTCATTGCTGCTCGCTGCGTGCCCCTTCTACCATAACCGCCTCCATTGAACCTGGCCTCACAAGCCTTGTCGCCGGCTCTGCTTCCATCTTCCCCACCTTGCCTCCCGTGCTGCCTCTCCCCTGCCATTCTCACCCTCCCTCTTTTTCCCTCCCTAACTGGCATTGTTGCCACTACCATGGGCTGATACAGCCCCTCTCATGTTTATTATGTTTTTGATGCAAGGCACGTACTCAACCCACACACTGGTAGGAACAGACATACCAGTAAGACTTGTACATGTTGAGGGAGGGTGTCGGTGCCTCTTCCAAGGTTGTGTCACCAGAATGCTTTGCCTCCCCTCACCTCCCGCCACTTTTTACCCCTGCCCCATCAACTCTCACTGTGCTGCTTCCCTGCCCTTCTGCCCCCGTTGTGACTTCACGACACACCGTAAGCCACTCTTCTGCCGATCCTATCACCATAGCCTCTGTCCTCACTGCTTCTCTGCTAATGTTATAACTTTCTGCCCATACTCAGTGTGCCAAACCCCCAAGGCCTGTGCACCTTCCTGCCCTTCTTCCCCAGCCCTTGCCCCCTTGCCCAACTCTGGCTGCAGGGCGCACCCCAAGCCACGCTCAAGCTCCATAGCCACCCAGACCTTGGCCTCAGACCAGCAGGCAGCTGAAGATCTGGTGCAATCCCCTCCTGGGGTGCCCCGCGCAAGGGGAGTGCAGGAGAAGGGTGCCTTTGCTGGGTTTCCTGAGGACCGCCATGGAGTCCAGGTCTGCGGTTGGAATAATTTGCCCGTTTGCTAGCACTTGTTGCGCTTTGATTCAAACACGTGCTGCACACGCTTGCTGAAATGCTTATTGCCATACTTACTTATTGCTGTGGCTTCCTCATCTGTGCTCATCAGATCATGTTGTGGCCCAGATCATGGTGTGGTCCTCAGCGCTTGATGGCTAACTTGTGGAGCACTCTTTGACAAGCACGGCCAGATGTATGAAACATGCCTGTGTGCACAACACCCTGCTTATGCTCTGTGCAATTTTGAAGCAGAGCGATGATGGAAAAGAAGAGGAGGGAGGTGGAGAGGAGGAGGGGGAGGAGGAGGAGGAGGAGGAGGAGGTGGAAAACGACGGCGATGAGTGTGGGGAGCAGCTGCGGCATCCAACGGGGGCAACCATGGCACGCCTCGCCTCCTGCCCAGTACCAGTGGTCTTGCCCCCCTCCCCGGGCTTCAGGGAGTGCTCAAGGTAAACAAGATCGCCATAGAATCAGGATTGCCTGCAGTGAAGTGGAGTGGAGTGCCTGCGGTGAAGTATGATGTAGTGCGGAAGTAAACATGATCGCCAATGGATCACTTGTGCCCGCGGTGAAGTGGAGTGGGTTGCCTGCAGTAAAGTGGACTCAAAAGGTACCTGCAGCCGGTGTGAATAGTCTGCCAGCCCTTCCTTCTTTCCTCGGTTGCCTATCTGGAGTACACCTTCTCATGGTGTGCCTAGCCTCCCTTCCTGACTTTGGATCAGTGCCTCAAAGTCTGCCAAGGGAGCGTGCTTCAGTGATGCTCCCTTCCAGTTGACTGTGCAATCAAGTGACCGCAGTGCCGCACGCTCTGGGAGCTTGAGCAGCTCCCGGAGCGCGCCACTCCATAACACTGCCTTGCAGGCACCGGAAGGAGTCATCCTTGCCCAGGAGCAGTGTGCCTGGGCACATGCCCCCATGGGCTTCCATCTCTCCGGTCACTTGCGCGCTCCTGCTGATCGGCTCTGTCCATCTCTCCAGTCACTTGCGCGCTCCTGCTGATCGGCTCTGTCCATCTCTCCAGTCACTTGCGCGCTCCTGCTGATCGGCTGCGGCGCCACACCCATCTGCAGGCTCAGCCAACCCGGGGGAAGCCTGGTGGGCCCCAGCAGCCTCTTGGGCTCTGGCAGCTTAAGCAGCTCCCTGCCACCCAGCCTCAGCAGCCTCTACGGCCCAGGGGTGGGGCCCCGCCGCCGCAGCTTGGGCGGCGCAGCTCCTGCCACGGCAGTGCTGGCGCTTGGCGCGCGCAGCGGGGTCACAAGCGCCGCGGGCGCGGCTGTGGGGGATTTGAGCGTTCACAGAGAGCAGGGGGCTGGTGAGCCTAAGCCGCAGCAGCAGCCGCCGCAGCAGCAAGGGGGCTGGGGAAAGCTGTCTGCAGTGCCTGAGCACGCAAACAGCCAAGGCCATGATGCGGCTTCTGGCCTGGGCACGGGTAGCATGGCATCAGGTGGAAGCCATGGGGGGCGAAGCGGGGGCAGAGGGGGTAGCAGGCGAGGCGCAGCAAAGGTCACCACTCTTGTGGACAGGGAGCCTGTCCTGGCAGGCCCATCCTGCAGGTGCGCATGCATCCATGGCCCTGTAGGTGTGCACGCCCTGCAGGTACGCACGCATTCTGAGTGAAGAGGGCCGTTCCTGCCTGCCACCTGTGCGCAGCACCTGCTTCAGCGGCCTGAGCGCTTCTGGCGCTCTGAGCAGTGCGCAGGTTGCCGTGGGATACAAGTGGGATACAAGTGGAGGATATGGCAGACACGCGCATCCCATCCTGACTGCTGGGCGGAGAGCCAGCAGCACACCTGTTGACCAGCTGCGGTCCTTTATAGGTGTCTTCAGTGGTAAGGGAGCACACTGCAGGCTTGAAGTGGCTCATGACGCAAGCCGGCAACCTTTTTGTTGGGGCCACGCGGCGCATGGATGTGTGGGGGCAAGCCGGCAGTTTTCTTTGCAGGGGCCATGCGGCTCATGGACGTGAATGCATGCTTGTGACCTCCTTGCAGGGTCCAGACCTCGCCAGCACTGCGCAGGACCTTTGAGTTTGGCACGCACGCATGCTTGACGGATGGATGGGACGTGGTGCGTGTCGCGTGTGCTGAGCTGAAGGCGTGGCTCACCCAATGGTACAAAAGGCTGCTGGCGCTCTTGCTGCACGAGTTTTGCCTGCCATCAGGTCACGGGTTTTAGCCGCCAAAGCTGTCTCTACTTGAATGCGCACCTTCTTTTTGATGAATACCTCCAGCAGGCATTGTGTCGGCAAGGGCGGCTGGCCCTGGCTCCTTTCTCCTTTTTTGTGCCTTACAAATGAGCCCATGCCTGTGGCATTTGCACCCCTGCTGCTGTCCTTGCACCCCTGCCGCTGAGCGCATAGGCGTAGGGCAGACAATGGGCCTCAGTGCAAGCTCACTGCTGCAACCCTTGCACCCCTGCGCCATGCCCTCACACGCCTTCCACACCGCCTGTACGTCCCTCACACACCTTCCACACCGCCTGCATGCCCACACCCTCTTGGCCGTGCAGGTGGGGGCAGAGGAACTCGGCCTCAGCGGTGGTGCATGGGCGCGGCTGGCTGACCGGAGGCAGCCCTATGGCCAGCCCTTCCCCCTGCCACGTGGCGGGGTACTCCAGGAGGTGGATTGGGCCTGCGGGCAGGTGAGCAGCCATGCATGCATGGCACAATGGCATGGGCATGTGGGCAGGTGAAGAGTTATACATGCTTGGCACAACGGCATAGGCATGTGGGCAGGTGAAGATTCATACATGCATGGCACAATGGTTTGGGCATGCGGGCAGGTGAGCAGCCATACATGCATGGCACAATGGCATGGGTATGCGGGCAGGTGAGCGGCCTTGCGCGCACAGTCCAATGGCATGGGCATGCGGGCAGGTGAGCAGCCTTGCACGCACAGTCCGATGGCATGGGCATGCAGGCAGGTGAGTGGGGAGGCCCACGGGCCATTGGTCCAGGCCAACCTGCCTGTGGGAAAGTGTGGGAGCAGGTGCGCAAGGCCGCCCTACTTTAAGGGCTTGAAGTGCCTGCCGTCATGCGCTCCAGACAAAGTAAGGCTCAAGTCAAGGTCACGCGTACAGTGTGTGAGTGAGGGTGTACCCAGATGGCCTGCCCAACCTCAGGGACCCTGTGTATGGGTGGCCAAGCGGGTAAGTGAGTGGCCATGCATTTGTACGTGCGTGTCGTGTAGTGTGTGAGTGGCCCAGTGGGCCTGTGAGAGGCTATGCATTGTACACATGTTGTGCTGGCAGGTGGGTGGCAATGCATCCATAGACACATGATCAAAACAGGGGGAGGGGAGGGGGTTGAGCCAGCACGTAGGTCAGCTGGAATGCCCTTTACTTCCCGGCAAGAGCCATCCCAGCAGTTCCTTCTTGGCTCCTTGCAAAATAATGATAGTCCTTCTTCCATGTTTTCCTCTGAAGGTAGCAAAGCACTCTAGCAAGTCTTTGCAAGAATAACAATGCTCCAGGGACTTATTTCCTTGACAACCAAATACACATCGTTTCCTGTGTGCTGCAGCTCCACCTTCAGTCAGGCGGTTACCTGTGACCTGTGAATTTCAGTCTCAGGGTACAATGCTGGCCATGCGTGCGTTCAATTTTGGTGCTGCAGTTTTACTTGCTGCTGGATGGACACCTCCTTGCGGAGCGCAAAGTGACTGTGCTAGGGTCTGAGGCTCCGCGCGCTGTCAGCAGCAGCGACACAGACCAAGTTGACCTCCAGGTGCATGATTGGGTGTGCAGCCATGTTTGTGCTGTGTGCACCCAACAAAAGAGTGATGCTCACAAGTCCTCCTTGCCTTCTGCCCAGTTTTCCAGCCGGCGTGCGCCCAAGTCACCATGTTCTGTCTCGCCATTAGATGCTCACTTGCCATGAGATGCTAACTTGCCATAAGATGCTCACTTGCCACGTGATCACCCTGACGCTTGGCATTTCCTTTGTAGGCCTCATAAAGATTAACTCTTTTGCAGCACCCCTCAGCACTGACTGTGCTTGTGCAACTGTACTGGCATGCCTACAAGCCATTGGTCCCAGAGTCTGGCCGCGCAACCCGGCCTTTCAACCCTTCATGGCTGCATTTCCCTGATTGGTGACCAGCAGTGCTTGCTCACAATTTCAAAGTGCCACGATGTTGCCTGAGCATTGGCGTCAGTGCTGCAGATAGGCAGACAGCTCCGGTGCCAGGCACCAAAGACCCTGTGCTGCACTGCCATATCGCCTCAAGTGGGAGCACATTCTGCGGTGGCAACATTGCTGCTGCTTCTGCTGCTGCTGCTGCCGCTGCTGCACAGGAGCGGGCAGTTGTGGCGCCAGGCAGCATGATCTCCTGCGCTGCGTTTCTGAGCTCTACAGCCGCTCGGTGCAGGGTGGTGGCGCTGGAGCCTGCGCGGCTGTTAGCCTTTGGGTGGCAGGTGTGAGAGCGCTTGGTCAATAAAAAGAAGTAACATGGGATCAGAACGGATGACAGTCCATGGAGGTAGCAAATGTGGATGAAAAAATTGCTGAGACTTTCAGTGAAAGTAGATGTGATAGAAAGAGATGTTCTTTCATGGAGGGGTTGTGAGTAAGCTGTAGGAAGGTGTGAGATGGTGCGGAGTTCTTGACAAAATCGCTGCTTCCTCCGACAGCCTCATGGCTGACCCAAGCAGCACAGGCTAATGGTCATTTGGGAGCGCCAATTTAGCGGCACACCCAATGCTTTAGGGAGCCCTGGGTGTTGATGTCGCGAATGCCTTGACAATGGACGCTGGTGATGTGAAGGGGAGCGATGCACAGAGAGGGGCACCCAGTTTATGGGGGCACCGCAGTGAGAGGCCCATGCTATGGCCTGTACCTCCGGAGCACTGGCACTGTGCTATTGCATAACTCAGGCCACATTGGCTCCATGCCCTTCCGAGCCACGTTGGCTTCCAGCCATGCCGCAAAATCCAAGCCACATTGGCTTTTAGCCACATTGCGGAATCCAAGCCACATTGGCTGTGCCGCCGCAAAATCCTAGCCACGTCCTGGCTCCAAGCCCTTCAGCAAGGCACACAGCGCTCGCTCTTCAAAGCATCAATTGTTGAAGCATCCATCGTTGAAGCATCCAAGGATCTGTGCACGCCCGCTCTTCAAAGCATCCATCGTTGAAGCATCCATCGTTGAAGCATCCAAGGATCTGTACACGCTCGCTCTTCAAAGTATCGTTGAAGCATCCAAGGATCTGTGCACAAGCCCCTCAAAAAAAGGAGGACACGCACGCGGGTCCGCCTCCTGAGAAGTTCTTGCCTGAAACACTCCTCCCTCACAGCACCTGGAGGCCTTGGTGTGCGATGAGCAGGAGCCAGAGGACGTGATTCTCCCCTTACTGCTGGCAGGTCAGTATGTCATGTTGTAGATACATTTGCAGCCTCTTAGCTGAACATGAGCCGCAGCATGTTTGTCATGATGTATGTTTGGAATGCTGATTCATCATCATGATCCAAACCTCAAGATGCTGTGCAGAATAGGTCGACGCTGGTTGTAATTTAAGAACATTCCTGGAACCATCAACATGCAAGCTTACATGTAGGTCAATGTATGCTCACTGCTGTTTCATCATGGAACTGACCCGCAGCTGCAAAAGCCATGGGCCCTTTAATCCGACGCTTCATCGGCCTTGGGCTGAACCGGGTGTGGCTGAATAGCGGGGATGTCGCATACAGACAGGCAAGCGTGTGAGCTCAGGGCAAATCATCTCCATGCTGCACAGTCATTTTAAGCGTAAGTACAACAGGCCTTTCCATGCGTGCACCTGGGACACAATCCTGTAACTGGGTAGCAGGGCTGTATGTGCAAACAAGTGCTAAAAGCCAATGCGCATGCTCTGAGAAGCGCCCATGCAAGCTTTTCCTTCAACCATATGATCACTGCAGCAGCGCGCATTCCACAAACTTCCTTTGATGCAAGCACGGGCTGCTTAGATTCCACCTCGCGTTGAGGAACGGAGCAAGCTGCTGCTGATCTCAAATTTTTGAAGGCATGTATGCTGTCAGCTTACAAGCTGTTGAGACGCGCATTTCTTTGCAGGGCGATGATGCGAGCTGCTTGTACGTTGTGATCAGCGGGCGGCTGCGGCTGCTGCATGAGTCGGTGCATCCCGTGACATCGCGAGCCGTGGTGCGTGCTTACAAAGGCTCAAAGTGAATGCGAGCTGCTTACACTTCTTGATGAGCAAGCGTCCTTTTGGCGGGACCTTCTGGTATGTTGCTGAGCACTGAAGGAACTCTTGACTGTGCTTGGTGTGCAAACAGAATTTGAATGCTGCATCTGCACCCAGGGACTCAAGCGCTTAGAGCCCACTGCACAGTGAGGTAGTCGGTGCATCCTGGGACCTCCCAAGCTGTGGTGCATACCTGCCTAGGTGCAAGATGGAAGCGAGCCCGTCAAGCGTGCTCCCTGACTAGGGCCTATGTGCTGCCTTAGTTGTGCCTGTGCACCCCACACTGCGGGGCTTGGTGCATGTGGGAAGGTTGGGCATGCATGTTTCAATTAGCCCAGATGTGTATGGAGTTGAAAGCCAGCGCTGAAGATAGAGTATACATTGTGCAACCCTACCCTATAGGTATGCTCACTGGAACGGACGTGTCAGACTGAATTGTAGCAGCGTGGTGCCTGGTACCGGTTGCACATACTTGCGTTTGCAAGGCGCCGCTGAGATAAAGACTGCATGCCCATTGGGAATGCATCAAAAGCAACGCTGATGCAGATGACATCTGTCCTTCATTTAAGGACAAGACTCGCCACCTGGGAACATTAATGAAGACTGAAACATGTTCCTTGAGAGATAGCCATTCACATTCCAAGGCTTGTCTAAGCAGCTTGCTCACAAGCCCATGTCCATGGGCACACCAGGCACAGCTCTGCTCCAGTTTCTCTCCCCATTATGTGCAGTTACAGGTTCTGGAGGTGGAGTCCACCAGGAGTCCTCAAATGGCTTGAGCAGCTCTCTCTCTCTCTCTCTCTCTCTCTCTCTCTCTCTCTCTCTCTCTCCCCTTCTGTGTGTGTGTGTCACACACACACGCACGCACACACATGCAAAAAGTGTGCGCAGTGTGCACACAAGCGCACAAACCGTGTGCACAGTGTGCCCATAAGCATATTGTGAGGCCTCCGAATGCCCAACAATCGCAGGTGCATGTGGAGGAGGAGGTGGCCAGGGGGGAGGCAGTGGGCGCAGTGTGGACGATCACAGGGGGCCGGCACGACACCACTGCCCTGTGCGTGAGGGACAGCGAGCTTGTGCGCATGTCAAAGAGCGCATTCAAGGTGGGCATGTCAAAGGGCGTGAGGGCGCATCCAAGGGTGCGCATGTCAAAGAGCGTGAGGGGCAGCGAGCTTGTGCGCATGTCAAAGAGCGCATTCAAGGTGGGCTACTGCTGCTGATCTGGGACGCATACAAAGGGCGCCAGACTCCACTTTGGGGCCTCTATGTAAGGAAGGTGCTCAAGATAACCGTGCGGTCAAGGAACGGCTGTGGGTGTTGGGAGAGGCCTTGCAGGGTACATATGACACTTCAGGGATCCAAACAAAAATGTGGGCTCCACTTCATTCGGTCCATGGGGTCACAGACGTGCAGCTCTATTTTGCACTTGCATGTGAACCTGCTTAAATGGGTGCACACACTTGCTCATTATGTGTACACAGCATTTGCATGCATGCCTGTGTAACATGGGCCACAATACCTTACATGCCCACATGTGCTCAAAGTACACAGGCATGCGCACACACACACACACACATTTACTCTAAACGGACATGCGCACACACAAACAGGCATGCACACACAAAATTGGACGTCTGCCTGCGCAGGCCATCAGCCAGGACTCCCCTTTGGCAACGATCAAGCTGTTCCGCGACATGGCAGATCATCAGCCAAGCTGTCCTGACCAAGCTGTATTGCAACATGCATAGATCATCAGCCAGGAATCCCCATTGGCAATGACCAAGCTGTTCTTTAACATGCGCAGATCATCAGCCAGGACTCCCCATTGGCAATGACCAAGCTGTTCTCCAACATGGCACGTCGCCTGATGGCCGCGTGGGAGGCTCGCATGCGCGGTAGCAAGTCCTCAGGTACAGCTTTGGGCTCTCATGATGTTCCTGAGAAATGTAATCCAACACAAGCAAAGGGTGTGTGCATTCCCTCAAGACCCCAGGCCTTTGTCCAATCAATTTATCCAATATGGGCAGCGATGTGACCAAATTGTGCCTTCCTCTGTAGCAAATTTTTCCTGCAGAGACGATGTCCTGCTGGTATGCAAAAACAAATGAGGAATGTGCCCCCTTGTACTGAAGCTTATCTCCTGTAGCTTTTTGAGGTGTAAACCTGCCTGCCTGACCATGTTGGAAACAGCTGTTTTGTGCAGCTCAATGCATGTGCTGGAGTTCTTTTTAGCCATAAATCTAATCAAAGCCCTTTCTATCATGCCTTTCTGTACTGCATTAGCAAACAAAAAAGCTGCAATTTACCATTGCAGGTAGATCTGAGTTTGAGGCGCACAAACAAATGAATGCATACTCATGCACTGGCTATACACAGAGCAACATGCACACGCATACGCATACGTGAAACATGAGCAATGAGCGCTCATGCACGCAGGCAACCCGCGCTTGATGCCGCCCCCTTCTGGCACGCCTTTGGGCGGTGGCGATGGCGGCGATGGCGGTATGGCGTCCGCGGCACACAGCTCCATGAAAGGCCAGCACGCCGATATTGTGACTATCGCGATTGTACCCGCTGGCGTGATGCCTGCACAGCCGCCCACCCTGCCTCAGCGACCTGGGCAGGTCACACCTAGCGTGCAGCAGCCACCAGGTGCGTGGATGGTGTGGGTGTGGGTGTGCGTGTGTGTATAAGTGTTTGAAGTGTTTAAAGTGTGTATGCATATAAAGCCGATGAGTGAGAGCAGGGGCGGGTGCAGGGCCTGTGTGCGGTTGTTTCATAGGTGGCAATTGCTTGGGGTAGCAGCATCATTTGAACAGCACCAAATCTTGTTTAAAAAATCATGTCTGGAAACAATATACATGGCCGCGTTTTGATGACCATGCAATCGCACAATTGCAACCATCATAGAGTGTGCTTGGGTGCGCTCATCGATGCCTTCTGAACGTTTTCTGCAACACCTGGTATGCTCTCAGCATGCCATATTAACCTGGCAGGCTTGCTAATTGCTTAAGGCATGCTTCCCCAAGGTTGCACTCATTGCCACCCTCCATCAAAGGAAGACGCTTTTGAAAACCGTCTCGATGGTGTGCCTGCACCGCCCGCTCCAGGCGTGGCGTCCTTGATGGCTGTCAAACGACTGTCCAGCGCACTGAAGGAGGCGCTGGCCCCCAACGGCAGCGTGCTGTGCCTCAACTCCACCTCCATCGGCCTGCTGTTCCCAACCGCCTCTGAGCGCCTGGACGTGCTGTTCTACAGGTGCGGCCCAGCTTCAACCTGTGCGCGTACATGCGTGCTTGTGTGATGGAGCACTCTGCGCTTGTATCATCTTGCATGTTTGCGCTCGTGTGATGGAGCACTCAGCACTTGTGTCATCTTGCATATGTATGTGCTTGTGTGATGGAGCACTCGGCGGTAGTGTCATCTGGTGTGTATGTGCTCGTGTGTCACCAGCATACGTCACTAGCGAATGAACTTCTTACATGCACATACACTCATACACACGCACACAAGCACACGCAAACACGCGCGCGCTGGCGCACATGCACATACACGTATACACACACTACGTGGCCTAATATCAACATGATCTCCTCTTCCTGCACTCTTATCACAGGGTGCAGAGGCATTATTCTCTCCTTTTCCTCACAAAAGCAGCTCTAGCAATTGCTCCATGCTGCTCTACCATACACCACCGTGCACCTTGAGCAAATAACGCATCAACCATCAGCCTGGGTCATGTGTGCATGCTGTGTTACTGGGTTCCCTGCATGCTGTGTAACTGGGTTCCCTGCATGCCGCTCTCCTCAATTTGGTGTGTCCAAGATTGCCGGCTGACGTGATCGACGCAGGGCTTGAGCCTGTGCTAGCCCCCCCCTGCGCTTTGCATCATTGCCCTCCTTTCATCCACTCCAACCCCCTCACGCTCCGCTGGCAGATCCAAGATCACCAGCTGGCTGAGCAGCCGCAGGATCTCTGCCTTCCCTCCATCAGCTCTGGTGCTTTGGCTGAGCTCAAGTGAAGGACAAAAAGCTCATATCACGCGTCCCGCAGGTCCAAGATCACCAGCTGGCTGAGCAGCCAGGAGGAGGAGTACAGATTCATCATCCTAGAAGGCGACTACCACCCCACGCCCTGGAGCTCCCTGTGTGTGGCACAGGTGCACGCGGCGGGGGAGAAGGGGCAAACCGCTCCCACAGATGCCTGCAATGATGCAGGGATGGGGCCGCATACCGATCAGGATTGCCAATGAGGCAGCGGTGCAGACAGGGTGACCATGCAACCATGCATGTCGGGCACCTTTTCATGCGTGCACCTAGCAGGCTCCCGCCAGCAGCCCACTCTGCAGATCAAAGCTTGAAAGCCTGGCCCCGGTGGTGCATGGTCTCAGGAACACATACACAAGCGCGCATGACTGTGCAACATGCGCAGCCCAAAGTGCACGCATGCACCCCCACTCACACCACTTTGGCACTGTGCTGGCACCAGTCAATGTGTGCCTGTGTGTGTGTGCGCGTGCGCGTGTGTGTGCCTGTGTGTGTGTTTGTGTGTGGGTGCCCGTGTGTGTGTCACTGTACTGGCACCAGTCAATGTGTGCATATGCATATGCCCCTGTGTGTGTCACTGCACTAGCACTAGTCAATGTGCGCATTTGTGTGCCTGTGTGTGTGACACACCCTCCAGGCGGACTGCATACTGCTTGTGGCTGCGGAGGGCGCGCTGCCTGCGCTGGGCGAGTGTGAGCGCATGCTTGTCTTTGGCAGCAGCAGCGGAAGCAGTGCCGGCACCCAGCAGCTGCTCAGGCAGCACTCGCTGCGGCAGCAGCACCAGCAGCACATGCACAGGTGGGTGCCGGGCGCATGCACAGGTGGGTGCACAGGTGGGTGCACAGGTGGGTGCACAGGTGGGTGCACAGGTGGGTGCCGGGCGCATGCACTGGTGCACAGGTGGGTGCCGGGCGCATGCACAGGTGGGTGCACAGGTGGGTGCACAGGTGGGTGCACAGGTGGGTGCCGGGCGCATGCACAGGTGGGTGCCGGGCGCATGCACTGGTGCTCTTAGAGGGACCGGGCCTTATGTTATTTGCGGCCCCCCTTGTTGAACATTGTCATGCACTTGCAAGGCGCAGGGTGTTGCATGAGGCGCCCCCTAATTTGCGTGGGGGCTTACCGGCCGTATCCAGGCCTGGCCTATCATCTTAGCCTCCGGTTTCTTCAGATCCACTCCGCTGGATGGGGGCAGAAGTGTGCTGCAAACGCACCTTGTGCGCCCCTGAGGGAAAAGTGCCGCGCATGTGAGGTGCACTTTCCTTTGAGGCCTGGGGGGACCGCTCCAAGGCTTGAGGATCCCTGCCTGCGCAACCCTGCCTTGCACCTGCTTGCGCAGCTCCCGAGTGTAAGGCAGACCATGTGCCATGGCAGTGCGCGTCCCCAAGCCAGGCTCGCTGTCAAAATCTGAGCCTGGGACCACAGCCTGATCTGCGTCACCCTCTCCTCAGCGCTTGCTGCCAGTTCCCTGGCTGCGCACTCTGCTCTGCTCCGACCGGTGCTGCTGCCAAATACAAGAATAGCTGCACACATGCTTGAACTCAAATGCTGGCTGCATTGCCCCTGCACCTGCTCCTGCACTTGCACCTGCACCTGCACCTGCACCTGCACCTGCACCTGCACCTCTGCACTGCACCTGCACCTCTGCGCTGCACCTGCACCGCACCTGCACCTGCACTTGCTTTTGCACCTCTGCACTGCACCTGTACCTCTGCACCTGCACCTGTATTGCACCTGCACCTGCACCTGCATCTGCACCTGCACCTTTGCACCTGCACCTGCATTGCACCTGCACCTGCACCTGCATCTGCACCTGCACCTGCACCTGCACCTCTGCACCTGCACCAGCACCTGCACCTCTGCACTGCACCTGCACCTGCACCTTCGCTGCACCAGTGGTCACCAAGCGATAAGGCCCTCAGCCATTCCTGTCATGTCGGCGGCCACAGGTCGGCCTCTGCGGTGCGGCGCCAGGACTCCAACGTCAGCTCAGCCTCGAACCCACAAACCAGCAGCGGCTACCCAGGGGTGGCAACTCCAGGGCGCGCATCAGCAGATGCAGGTACGTCTCTGCCCTACAGAGCACTGCAGCGCGCTAAAGCAGGCACAGCTGGGCGTGGCCCAGGCCCCCCCCTGCAGGGCTTGCGGGATGGTGCCGGTGTTGTGCTGCTCAAAATATGCGTCCTGCAGGCGAGCCTGCAGACTTGCGAGCTGTGCGAGCGCAGAGCTGTCCCTGCTGTGGTACTTATCAAGCCGCTCCATCTCTCTTACTTGCAAAGAGACCCACACGAGGCTGCGGCCGCCCTCCACGCGACCTCGGCAGGCTGGCCCGATGGCCCCCTTTTGCTTAGTATGTGAAGCGCACACCCAACTCCCACTGCAAAAGCTCTCCCAAAAGCACTGCGCCCGCTCGCTGACGCGGGGACGCGCAGGCCCCCGCACATCCGGACACCCTCTCCAGCCCCTGTCTCCCTTTGCCCCCGCCGCGCGCCCCATGGGAAGCCCGAGCCGGCTGTCTGCCGATGGCCGGCCCGCCCATCACCCTGCCGCACCCACAACCAGCCAAGGCAATGTGGCCGTGCGCGCGCAAGAGCCTGGCTCCTTGGGCCATGCAGGCAAAGACCAGCACCATCATCAGCAGCAGCAGGAGCAGCAGGAGCCTGCGCTGCTGCATGTAGGGGGACTGCAGGGGCAAGATGGCATGGGAGCCCTCCAAGTAGCTGGAGGGCCGCCGCCACCGCCGCCACAACTGCAGTCTGGGGCCCCGCAGGAATCCGTGCCGCTAACAATGCAGGAGCTCCTGCATGGGGCGCAGGCCAGCGGCGCTGCCGGCACAGGCCCAGGTGCGCAGGCGCGCCCATTCATTGTGTGGAGGGCGGAGGGAAGAGGGCTCCTTGTTCGCTGTGCCTGTCATGCCTGCGCTTGAGCATGCTTGCGCGCTTGCATGTTGTAATCCATATCCAAGCTTAGACCATCTTGTTGATCGTCGATCAGAATGCGTGCATGGCTTTGTGAAAAACTGGGTACACGTGTGTACCGCTGCTATTGAGGTTGCAATCATTGCCTTGCGCTTTGGCTTTCTGGCTTGTACGTATGGGTGCTGCGTGCCTTGGGCCTCCTGGCCTCCCTAGCTGGATAGTGTCGGTTAAGAAAAAGGCACACCTTCTGGTAGACCTTCGCTGGCAGGCGCCCCCTCATGCCTGTGCATGCCGCATTGTGCAGCCTTGCTTCCGCTCAAAGTAAGCTTCCCCAGTGCCTGCAATAGCCAATTCCCCCCCCCCCCCCC
>LKMJ01000074.1_pt1 | contig 58240 bp, 56 predicted proteins | sample 643391 | NCBI WGS metagenome assembly LKMJ01 (sample SAMN04112250, study PRJNA286221) | soda lake metagenome | biome: soda lake; feature: Kulunda Steppe; material: water; isolation source: sample PL-Br10 brine of Picturesque Lake | place: Russia: Kulunda steppe | collected 2010-07 | reverse complement strand
TCATCCTCAGCTGGCGCCGGAACCCCGCACGCCATGCCTGGGCCTGTCCCAGCCCCAGCACGCTGAGCCGCGCCGCCCGCCACAGCACGCCGCTGCCGGCCAGCAGCAGGCCGCCCAGGGTGACCGCCACGCCGCCGGCCCAGTAGTGCCAGGGCAGGCTCAGCTCGGCGCCCACCCCGGCGCCATAGAGGCTGCCCAGGGTGGCGGCCACGTCGGGCAGCAGCGCCCGGGCCAGCCACACCCCGCCGGCGATGCCGGCCAGGGCACCGAACACCCCGAGCAGCAGCAGCTCCAGCGCCAGCGCCGCCACCAGGGCGCGGCCGGAGACCCCCAGGGCGCGCAGGGTTCGCAGCATCCCCAGGCGCTGCTCCAGGGCCAGGCCTAGCGCCGCCTGGACGATGAACAGCCCCACCACCAGCGCCAGCAGGGCCAGGGCGGTGAGGTTGAGGTGGAAGCTCTCGGTGAGCTGGCCCGGCGACACCAGCACGTCGGCGCGGGTCAGGGTCAGCCCTGGCGGCGCCTCATCAAGGGCCCCGGGGCGGGCGACCAGTCGCGAGATTCCCTCGCCGCTCTCCAGCAGCTCGGCCGCGGCGGCGATATCCATCACCAGAGTATCCGGCGGCAGGGACGGAGCCAGGGTCAGCGGCGGCAGGGAGCGCCCGTCGGCCAGGCGCGGGGTGGCGCCCTGGGCATCGGTCCTGCTCAGGCCGAAGGTGTCCAGTAGGTCCGGCGGCAGCTGGGTCTGCCAGGGGGGAGAGAGAAAGCCGGTAAGGTCACCGGCACTTCCCGTCGTGGCGAGACCGCTATCGCCGGGCAGGGTGAGCGGGTCGATGCCTATCACCGTCAGCCGGGTACCATCCGGCGCCTCCAGGCTGCCCTCCAGCAGCGGCGAGACCGGCACCCCCGCCAGGCGCAGGGCCAGGAAGTCGTCCCGGGTCAGCGCCTCGCCGTCGCGGCGCTCCAGGCGGTCCAGGCCGGTGGAGAAGAGCGACTCGGCCCGGGCGTAGCTGTCCCGGGCCGAGGCGTTGATCGCCTGGACCCCGCTCCACAGGGCGCTGGCCACCCAGAGGCCCAGCAGCAGCATCACCAGCTGGCCGGGGTGGCGTCGGTAATGGGAGAGCAGGGTAATCAGTACCACGCGCATCAGTCACTTGCCTCTGCGGCGTCATGCGGCGCGAGCCGGCCCCGGGAGAGCAGCAGGCGGCGATCCAGGGGAGCGGCTACCTGGGGGCTGTGGGTCACCATCAGCAGGGTGCAGCCGGTCTGGCGCACCAGGCCGAGGAGCAGCTCGAGTACCTCGCCGGCGGTGGCCTCGTCCAGGTTGCCGGTGGGCTCATCGGCCAGCAGCAGGGCCGGTCGCGGTGCCAGGGCGCGGCCGATAGCGAGACGCTGCTGCTGGCCGCCGGAGAGCTGCTCCGGGTAGCGCCGCTCCATTCCTGCAAGGCCCAGCCGGCGGATCAGCTCAGCCGACCAGTCCGGGTCCTCCGCGCCGGCCAGCCTTGCCTGCAGGCGCAGGTTATCGAGCACCGAGAGGCTCGGCACCAGGTGGAACTGCTGGAACACCAGCCCCACCGCCTCGCGGCGCAGCCGGGCCCGCTCGGGCTCGCGCAGCGACGAGATGACCCGGCCGGCCAGGCGCACCTCGCCGGCATCGGGCAGGTCGAGCCCCGCGGCCAGGTGCAGAAGCGTCGACTTGCCGCTGCCCGACTCGCCCATCAGCGCCAGGCTCTCGCCGGGGGCCAGCGTCAGGTCGATGCCGGCGAGCACCGTCAGCGGCCCCTGGGGCGTGGCATAGGCCTTGTGGACCTGGCGAAATTCCAGCATGGCGGTTTCCGAAGGGGGAGTGTTCAATAGTCCCATAAAAACGGCGGCCACAAAAAACAACGCCACCCGAAGGTGGCGTTGGTCGTGCAGTGAGGCCTTGGCTCAGTGCCTGTGACTCAGTGGCTGTGCCCGTGATCGTCGTCGTCATGCCCGTGGCCATGATCGTCGTGGCCATGTCCATGATCGTCATGGCCCGGCTGGGCCAGGGCGTCATGCAGGGTCTGGGCGTTGTGGCGCATCATGCCGAGCCAGGTGCTGGCTTCACCCTCGCTGGCCAGGGCGTCGGCATAGAGGGTGCCGGCGATGGTCAGGCCAGTCTCCTCGGCGAGCTGGTTGATGATCGCCGGGCTGGTCATGTTCTCATGGAACAGCGCCTGGACGTTCTGCTCGCGGATCACATCGATCAGGCGGGCCATGTCGGCAGCGCTGGGCTCAGCCTCGGTGGAGAGCCCGACCGGCGACAGGAAGTTCAGGCCGTAGGCGTTGGCGAAGTAGCCGAAGGAGTCGTGACCGGTGATCACGCTGCTGCCGGCGGGGATCTCGGCGATCAGCCGGCGCATCTCCTCGTCCATGGCCTGGATCTCAGCAATGTACCTTTCGGCATTCTCACGGTAGGCCGCTTCATTAGCCGGATCGGCGTCGATCAGGCCGTCGCGGATATTGGTGACATAGACCTTGCCCACGGCCAGGTCTTGCCAACCGTGCGGATCGTAGTCGCCGTGGTCATGATCGTGATCATGGCCGTGGTCGTCGTGGCCGTGGTCGTCATGGCCGTGGTCGTCATGGCCGTGGTCGTCATGGCCGTGGTCGTCGTGGCCGTGGTCGTCGTGATCGTCGTGGCCATGGGCATGCTCATCGTCCTGGCCGTGATACTCCAGCCTGTCGATGCCATCCGTGGCGGTGACCAGCGGCCCAGTATAGTCGCTCGCGTCGATCAGGCGCTCCATCCAGCCCTCGAAGAGCAGGCCGTTGAAGACCACCAGGTCGGCATCGGTCAGCGCGCGGGCGTCGCGGGGCGTGGGCGAGTAGACGTGGGCGTCGCTGTCGGGGCCGACCAGCGAGGTGACTTCGACGTGTTCACCGCCGACGTTCTCGACCATGTCGGCGAGGATGCTGAAGCTGGTGACTACCTGAACGCGCTCGGCGGCGATGGCCGCGGGCAGGGCCAGCAGGGCCGAGACGCCCAGCAGGGCGGCGGAGGATTTCGGGAAACGCATGGAATGATTCTCCTAGTTGTGGCTATCAGTGGAGTTCGGGTGTCTCCGCCCCCAGGGGAGCGGCACGGCGTCGCAGGCGCTGCAGCAGGCTGTGGTGACTCCCGAACAGTGCGGAAAAGATGTAGCCCAGGCCGGCCAGCAGGATGATTGCCGGGCCCGAGGGGATATTGAAGTGATATGAGAGCAGCAGCCCTCCGGTGCTGGCGACCAGGGCGATGCCGATGGCCACGACGATCAACCCTTCCAGCCGCTTGCTCCAGAAGCGAGCGGCGGTGGCCGGCAGCATCATCAGGCCCACGGCCATCAGGGTGCCCAGTGTCTGGAAGCCGGCGGTAAGGTTGAGCACCACCAGGCCCAGGAAGGCCCCGTGGGCCAGGCTGCCGCGGACGCCCTGCCCGCGCAGGAAGAGCGGATCGAGGCACTCCACCACCAGGGCCCGGAAGATCACCGCGAGAATGATCACGATCACACTGCTGATGCTGGCGATCAGCACCAGGGCGGTGGTGTTGACCGCCAGTACCGAGCCGAACAGCACGTGGGTCAGATCGACGCTGCTGCCTCCCAGCGAGATGATCATGACCCCCGCCGCCAGCGAGATCAGGAAGAAGCTCGCCATGGCGGCGTCTTCCCGCTGGCCGGACATCTGCGACACGCTGCCTGCCAGCATCGCCACCAGCAGCCCCGAGAGGATGCCGCCCAGGCTCATCATCGGCAGCGAAAAGCCGGCGAACAGGAAGCCCAGCGCCACGCCGGGGAGGATGGCATGGGCCATGGCGTCGCCGATGAGACTCATGCCGCGCAGCACCAGAAACACGCCCATCGGGGGGGCGGCCAGGGACAGGGCCAGACTGGCCACCAGGGCGCGCCGCATGAAGCCGTAGTCGAAGGGGGCCACCAGCCATTCGTGCAGCGATGCCAAGAGTACGCCTAGCATGCGCTCACCCCGCTGATGGCCTGGGAGAGGAAGGGCACCGGCAGGGTGCCGCCGGGCTGCGCGAAGCTCTCCACCGGGACCCAGCGGGCATGACCGCCGGTGAGCACCACGGCCTCATCGGCCAGTCGCGATAGCTGTTCCATGTCGTGGAGCACCACGATGATGGTGGCGCCCTCCTTGGCCATATCCCGAAGCACCGTCATCAGCACCTCGACGGTTTCGGCGTCGACGTTGGCGAAGGGCTCGTCGAGCAGCAGCAGCTTGGCTTCCTGCATCAGGGTTCGGCCCAGCAGGGCGCGCTGGCGCTGGCCCCCGGACAGCTCACCCAGCGGGCGGTGGGCGAGGTGCGAGATGCCCAGGCGGGCCATGATCTCGCGGCCACGGCGGTAATGGGCGGCGCAGTAGCCCTTGAGGGCGCCATGGCTGGGCCAGCTGCCGGTCATCACCAGTTCCTCGACGCTCATCGGGAAGGTGAGATCCAGGGCCAGCTGCTGAGGCAGCCAGGCGCGGCGCTCTCTGGGCACGCGGCATTCCACGCGGCCGGCAATGGGCTTTAGCATGCCCATGATGCCCTGAATCAGCGTGCTCTTGCCGGTCCCGTTGGCGCCGATCAGCGCGGTGATGGCGCCGTCGCGAAATTCCCCGTCGATATGCTCGAGCACCGTACGGTTGCCCTGGGCGAGCTGCAGATCATGAAGCCGCAGGCGAGCGGGTTTCGCATCCATCACCCCCACCATCCCGCGGCCCAGGAGACCGTCAGCCAGAGCAGAGACAGGGGCAGCAGCAACAGCGTCAATCGCCGGCCAACCGACAGCGACATCAGTGAGAAGTGGCAGGGCCCCTCGGGGCGATGGTGGTGCCTGTGTGTCCGGTGTGCCATGGGACGGTACCTCGCGACGACGGTAGAAGGTTATAACATAACAAGTGGCGCCAGAAAATGGTCACTTCAACAGGCGCCGGCGCGGGCCAGTATCCACAACGCGGCATAAAAAGACAGGCTCAGATGGTGAAGCGTTCCCGTCGGTTTCATCTGGGACTGGGCGGGAGAGGCGGCGAGCCAGCATGCCCCCATGGGACCCCAGCAGCAGAGATATCAGATAGCCGCCTCCGGCGAGCAACACGATCGCCGGGCCGGCCGGCAGGTCAAGATGATAGGAAAGCAGCAGCCCCAATGTGCTGGACAGCACCGCCAGGCCGCAGGCCAGCGGCAACATGGTTTCCAGGCGTCGGCTCCAGTAGCGGGCCGCGGTAGCGGGTAGCAGCATCAGTCCGGCCGCCATCAGGGCGCCGAGCGTCTGGAAGCTCACGACCAGAGTGGCCACGGTCAGGCTCATGAAGAGTGCCTTGGTCCATCCGGCATGGCGGCCCTGCAGGGTCAGAAAGAGCGGGTCCAGGCTCTCGACCACCAGCGAGCGATAGGCCACGGAGAGGACGACCAGCACCAGGCTGCAGCTTGCAGCCACCAGCAGCAGGGTGGCGGTATCCACGGCCAGGACCGATCCGAACAGCACGTGGCCCAGGTCCAGGACCGAGCCGGAAAGCGAGATCAGCATCACGCCGGCCGCCATGGCCAGCAGGAACAGGCTGGCCATGGCGGCATCCTCGCGAAGTCCGCTGCAGAGCGAGATGGCGCCGGCCAGCCCCACCGTGACCAGACCGGCCATCAGGGCGCCCAGCATCATCAACGGCAGCGAGAAACCAACCAGGGTAAAGGCCACCGCAATGCCCGGCAGCATGGCATGGGAGAGGGCCTCGCTCATCAGGCTGAGCCCGCGCAGCGAGAGCAATACCCCGATGATCGGCGCGGTGAGCGACAGCACCAGGCAAGATGCCAGGGCACGACGCATGAAGGCGTAATCGAAGGGGGAGAACAGCCACCAGAACAGGGTGTCGAGCATGGTCGGTGAACCGGTTAGAGTTATGTTATAACATAACATAAAATAATGGTCGCGACCAAGATATCGCTACTCGCCTTGACGCGTCGGGTCCACGAACCCATGGTGGTAGTACGGCTAGGGACAGTGACACCCCAAAGCTAATTTCATCGAGCCTTGCGACCCGAGCGGAGGTTTCCATGACCTGCAAGATTCATCCCCATCACGATCACGAACATGGTCCAGGCTGCGGTCACACCGCCATCGAGCACGATGGCCACATCGACTATCTGCATGACGGCCATCTTCATCACCCTCACCAGGACCATGTCGACGAACACGTGGTCGGCATCAGTGATACCAATCCGGACCGCTGCACCCCGAAGCATCAATGTCAGGGCCATGACCCCGACCATGTCCACGGCCCCGGGTGTGGCCATGAGCCGGTCCCCCACGGTGATCACGTCGATTACCTGGTGGATGGCCACCTCCATCACCCCCATGGGGATCACTGTGACGATCACGGCCCCATCAAGGTGGTGAACTGACCGAGAGTCTCCGTAGCGCAGCGCCACCCCCGCCCCCTTGCTGCCGGCGCTGCAACGCGGCGGCTGATCTTGTCGCCCGCTCCGCGCAGAATGGCAAGACAAGGAGCAAGGCGGGAGCCAGGGCGATGTCGGGATGGTGGTTAGTACTGGTGGGGGTGATGGCTGCAGGGGCGCTGCTGCATCTGTTCCATCGGCGGTTGAGGGCCAGCCTGGCGGCGCCCCGGGTGCCCGTGGCGCTTGGGCTTGTCGACCATGGCGCGGTGGGCGAAACGGTGGACTTTGCCAGCCGACGAGGCCGGCGCCTCGTCGGCTGGTGGCTGCCCGGCGAGGCCCGTGGCACGGTGGTGGTCACCCATGGCTGGGGCGCCAACCGGGAGCTGATGCTGCCGATGGCGCGGCCGCTGCAGGCGGCGGGTTGGAACGTGCTGCTGTTCGATGCGCGCAACCACGGCGAGAGCGACCCCGATAGCTTCTCCTCCATGCCACGTTTCGCCGAGGACACCGAGGCCGCCCTCGACTGGCTGCGTGCCCGCCCCGGCATGGAGGATGCCCCGGTGGCGCTGCTGGGCCACTCGGTGGGCGCCGCGGCGGTGCTGCTCGCCGCCTCGCGGCGCGACGACGTCAGCGCCGTGGTCAGCCTCTCGGCCTTCGCCCACCCGGACGGCATGATGCGCCGCTGGCTGGCCGAGAAGAGGTTGCCGTTCTTCCCGCTGGGCTGGTATGTGCTGCGCTACGTGGAGTGGGTGATCGGCCACCGCTTCGACGCCATCGCCCCGGTGAACACCCTGCCGAGGGTGCGCTGTCCGGTGCTGCTGGTCCACGGTCGGGACGACCGCGTCATTCCGCCGAGCGATGCCGAGCATCTCCATGCCAGCCGAGGCGCCACGCCGGCCAGGCTTCGCCTGCTGCCCGGCGATCACGACCTCAGCCGGCATATCGAGGCGGAACTGCCCGAACTGCTGGCATTTCTCGACGAGGCCCTGGTAGAGGCCTCGCCGCAGCCGGTGTGACGGCCTATATCCCGAGTGCGCGGCGCATCACCTGGCGTTTTGCCGCGTCCAGGCGATCGGCCACCGCCAGCCCGGCCGCCCCGGCCTGGCGCAGCGGCTCAGCTCCGGTGAAGACATGGTGCAGGGTCGACATGGTGGCGATCATCGCCAGCGTCTGCGGGCGTCGGGTGCGGGCATAGCCGGCCAGCAGGCTTCGTCCACCTAGGTCCCGCCCCTCCCAGAAGGCCGCGATCACCCGCTCGGTGAGATCCGTGGCATCCTGGAGCCCCAGGTTCAGGCCCTGGCCGGCCAGCGGATTGATGACGTGGGCGGCATCGCCCACCAGCGCCAGGCGCGGGCGCACGTAGCGCTCGGCGTGGCGCCCTCGGATGGCAAAGCTCGCACGACCCAGCACCGCCTCGAGGCCTCCCAGCCGCTGGGGGAACGCCTGTTCGATGGCCTGGCGCAGCGCCTCGTCGTCCAGCGCCTCGCGCTCGGCGGTGTCCTCCGGGCTGCCATACCACACCAGCGAAGCGTGGTGGCCGGGCAGCGGCAGCATGGCCTGGGGCCCGCCGGGGGTGAAACGCTGCCAGCTGACATCCTGCTGGGGCAGGCAGGTGCGCACGTTGATGATCAGGGCCCGCAGGCCGTAGTCCTCGTCGCGGGTGTCGATGCCGGCCAGCTCGCGGATTCGCGAGCCGGCGCCGTCGGCGCCCACCACCAGCCGGGCGGCCAGCAGCTGGCCGGTGTCCAGCTCCAGCAGCGTGCGATGACTGCCGGGCAGCCAGGCCACCGGCCCGGCGTGGCAGTGGGTCGTCACATTCGGAAGCTCGGCGAGCCGCTGCCACAAGGCGCGACGGATCACCCGGTTCTCGACGAAGTGGCCGAAATCCGGCAGCTCCAGGTCGGCGGCGCCGAAGTGCAGATGGCGCTGCTCGGTCTCGTCGCTGGCCTCGATATGCCGAAACGGGCATCGCCGCGCCTCCGGAATGAAGGGCCAGGCGCCCACCTCCTCCAGCAGCTGCTGCGAGGCCAGGTTCAGCGACGAGATGCGCAGGTCAAAGGGGGCATCGTCGGCAATCGCCCCGGGGGCCCCGCCGCCCTCCACCAGCGCCACTGCCATGCCGGCCTGGCCGAGGGCCGCCGCCACGGCGGCGCCGACCATGCCGCCGCCGACGATGATCGCGTCGAGCGTGTCATCCATCCGTTTATCTCCTCGAAATGATACTTGCTGGACAGCCTCTCGCTTCTAGAGTGCCACGGGAGGGATGAGCCGGCACCGATCCCTCTTGATGTTGCTGTCATCAAAGTGTCACATAGTCGCGTTAGCGTGCCCGCACTGACACGTAACTGTCATCAAGGCGTCACGAAGAAATCGTCCACTCACACGGCAGACCACCCATGTCGAACCCAGGACCTTCAGCAGATCGTCCCGCGCTGGCCCGCCAGGAGTCCCCCGAGGTGCCTGCCTGGCTGCGAGGCATTTACGCCGGGCTGTGCCTCTATCTCTTCCTTGCCGCCCTCAACGTACTGGGCGCCGGCCTGGGCACCTTCGGCAGCGACAGCGATCTGCTGACCCGCGCCTTCGCCTACGGCGAGAACCCCTTCATCGCCCTGATGGCCGGCGTGCTGGTCACCATGATCGTGCAGAGTTCGTCGTTCACCTCGGCGCTGATCGTCACCCTGGTGGCCAGCGGCGAGATGACCCTGGGCACGGCCGTATTCGCCATCATGGGCGCTAACATCGGCACCGCGGTGACCGGGGTGATCGTGGCGCTGGCCAACGTGCGTATCAAGCGCAACTTCCGTCGCTCCTTCACCGCGGCGATGATGCACGACCTCTTCAACATTCTCACGGTGATGCTGGTGTTCCCCGTGGAGTGGCTCACCGGCATGTTCCACGAGGGCGGCCGCGGTATCTTCACCCGGCTGGCCGGCTGGCTGGCCGACCTGATCGGCCTCGAGGAGGTCGCCCGACCCAGCAGCCCCATCAAGGTGATCACCGCCCCCATCGTCGACGTCGCCAACTGGCTCGGGGCCACCCTGATGCCCAGCGCCGCCGCCGCCGGGCTACTGGTGGCCGGCATTGGCCTGCTGCTGATGTTCGCCGCGCTGGTGTTCATGGTGCAGAACCTGCGCGGCGCCCTGCTGCGCCACATGGACGGCCTGTTTCGCACCTACTTCTTTCGCACCGACGCCCGCGCCTACGGGGTGGGGGTCATCTCCACCATACTGGTACAGTCCAGCTCCATCACCAGCAGCCTGATGGTGCCGCTGGCCGGGGCCGGGGTGGTGCGCCTGCGCCGGGTGCTGCCGTTCATGATGGGCGCCAACCTGGGCACCACCGTGACCAGCGTGCTGGCCGCCACCGCGAATCCCATTGCCGCGGCGATGACGGTGGCGCTGTTTCACGTCATCTTCAACCTGACGGGCACCGCCATCTGGTGGCCGCTGCGGGTCATCCCGCTGCGCATCGCCACCTGGTACGGTCGGCTGGCCGGCAGGAAGATCCGCTACGCCTTCCTGTTCCTGATCGGCGTATTCCTGGTGGTCCCGCTGATCGGCATCACTATCACCGAACTGTTCATGGGCCTGCGCTGAGCGCGGCCAACCGGGAGGTTACCCATGTTTCGACAGCTTTATAGCGCGCTCACCTCGGAGAACAGCATCGACCAGGCCTACGCGGACCTGACCCGGATGCTCGAGCACGGCGCCTGGATGTTTTCCCGCGCCAACGAGGTGCTCTACAGCACCGTGGCCGCGGAGGAGGTGCGCGAACCGCTCTATGAGCGCGATCGCGCCGTCAACGAGCTCGAGCGCTCCATCCGCCGCAAGGTGCTGCGCCACCTGACCGTGAACCCCGGCCACGACGTGGCCATCTGCCTGGCGCTGATGAGCGTGGCCAAGGACGCCGAGCGCATCGGCGACTACTGCAAGAACGTCTTCGAGGTCGGCGCCTTCTACAGCGAGGGCTTCCACGTGCCGCGCTATCAGCAGCCCCTGGACGAGATGGCGGATCGCCTGACCGGCCTGTTCAAGGAGCTGATCGCCGCCACCCGCGACTCCAACGAGGAGAAGGCCCACGGGGTGATCAGCGCCACCCGCGAGATCCGCGGCAGCTGCGACGACCTGATCGAGGCGCTGCTGGGCGAGGAAGAGACCATCGAGTTCCACGAGGCCGTGGCCTACTCGCTGTTGGCTCGCCACTACAAGCGGGTAGCCTCGCACCTGGCCAATGTCGCCACCGCGGTGACCGGCCGGCTGGAGGACCTGGACTTCCCCAGCGAAGACGACGACCGCGCCCTGGACTGAGCTTCCCTGGGCCTGGAATGCCACCCCCGCGCCGGCTCGCTCCGGCGCGGGGGTTGGACGTTCTGGCCTCCGGGTTCAATCGTCGGGATCGGTTTCGCCCCTCGAGTGGAAGGCCGCGCCCCGCCCGGCAGCGAGATGCTAAGCTTCAGGCATTCTCTTCGTCATGGACGATCCCAGCATGCCCGCCCGCGCCTTTCTCTCCTTCCGCTCCCGCCTGCGGGGCACCGGTCTGCCGGGTCTTGGCCTGCTGGTCGCGCTGGGTCTATCCGGCTGCGACGCCTTCGACGGTGGCGATACCGGCATGCCGAGCCAGGACAAGGGCTTTTCCAGCCCGGACTTCGCCGGCGAGGCCATGGTGCGCCAGGCCGACATCGCCGGTTCCCCCCGGGCCCCGGAGGCCGCCGAGTCGGGCGAATCGCGCGTCGAGGAGCGGCGCCACTACCAGCTGCAGTTCGATACCGCCGATCCCCTGATCGCCGTCTTCCACGAAGCCCATGAGGCCTGCCTGGGGATGAGCGGCTGCCAGGTGGAGCAGGGTCGGCTCAGCACCCCTCGCCAGGGCCTGGCCAGCGGCACCCTGGTGATGCGCATCGACCGGGAAGAGGTCGACCGGGCCGAGCCGGTGCGGCGCATCAGCGAATCCTCGGGGCTCAGTGGCGTGGAGATCACTCGGCAGGACCGCACCCAGCAGATCATCGACACCGAGGCGCGACTGGCCCAGCAGATCGTGCTGCGCGAGCGACTCGCCGAACTGGCCCAGGAGGGCCGCGGCTTCAGCGAACGCCGCATCCAGGACCTGCTGCAGGTGGAGCGCGAGCTGGCCCGGGTACAGGGCGAGATCGAATCGATGCAGGGTCGCCAGCGCCATCTCTCCCGGGTCACCGACAGCGTCTCGGTCACCGCCAGCTTCCAGCAGCAGCGCTGGGTGGAGCCCCACCAGTACGGCCCCCTGGCGCCGCTGTGGCGCGCCCTGGACCGCAGCGTCAGCCTGTTCTTCGAATCGGTGGGCCAGGTGATCCTGGTGGTGGTCTTCCTCACCCCCTGGTTGGTGCTGGGCATTCCTGCGCTGTGGCTGCTCACCCGGCTGTGGCGCCCGGTGCGTCGCGGCATCTCCCGCCTGGGCCAGCGGCGCCGTGCGCGCCGAATGGCACGTCGCGACGGCTAGGCCGTGCCTCAGGGCTTCTCGAACTCCTCGGTATCCACCTCGGCCTGCTGCGCCTCGGCGTAGCGTTCGCCGACCACTCGCTCGGGAGTCAGCAGTGCATCGAGCCGCGCCACGGTGGTGGCCTCCAGGTGCAAGTCGCCGGCGGCCAGGTTCTCGCGCATGTGGGCAATGGAGCGGGTGCCGGGGATCGGCAGGATGTCATCGCCCCTGGCCCGCAGCCAGGCCAGGGCCAGCTGAGCGGTACTCACCTCGACCTCCCTCGCCACGGCCTCGAGCTCGGCCAGCAGCGCCAGGTTGTGCGGCAGGGACTCGGCGCTGAAACGCGGCAGGCCGCGGCGCATGTCGCCCTCTGCCAGCCGGGCGGGGTCGGTGACGGCCCCGGCCAGGAAGCCCCGGCCCAGCGGGCTGAAGGCCACCAGGGCGGCGCCGGCCTCGCGGCACGCCTCGATCACCGCGATCTCCGGGTTGCGGGTCCACAGCGAATACTCCGACTGCACCGCGGCGATGGGATGCTCGGCATGGGCCCGGCGCAGGGTGGCGGCGGAGACCTCGGAGAGGCCCACGGCGCCGATCTTGCCCTCCGCCACCAGGCGGCCCAGCTCGCCCACGCTCTCCTCGATGGCCACGTTCTTGTCCCATCGGTGCAGGTAGTAGAGGTCCAGATGGTCGGTGCCCAGGCGTGCCAGGCTCTCCTCGCACTGGCGGCGCAGGGTGGCCGGACGGCCGTCGATCACCTTTCTGCCGAGTTCGGGGTCGAAGGCCATGCCGCACTTGCTGGCCAGCAGGATCTCGCCGCGCTTGGCCGCTAGCGCCTTGCCCACCACCCGCTCGTTGGCGGTGGCGCCGTAGAGGGTGGCGGTATCGAAATGGCGATAGCCCATGTCGAAGGCGGCATCCAGGGCGCGCAGCGCCTCGGCCTCGGGTACCGGCTGGCCGTAACCATGGGAGAGGTTCATGCAGCCCAGGCCGATGGCGGGCGCCCGGACGGTCTGGAGACGGGAAAAGAACGTTGTCATGGAGGCTCCCTGCTAGCGCTTGCGGGCGATGAACTGCACCACGGACCCCAGGCCGGAGTGGCCGCGGCCCTCCACCACCTCGCGCTCGCACTCGCGGCTGAGCTCGATCGCCATCTCGGCGAAGGCCTCGTTAAGCTCGGCGGCGGTGGGGGTCCGGTCCGGAGTGTTCGGGCCGCCGGTGCTGCGGGGCACCTGGTCCGGGGTGTAGGCCTCGAGAATCAGCACGCCGCCGGGCCTCAGGGCGCGGATCACCTGGCGGTGCATATGGGGGCGACCGGCCGCCGGCACGTGGCAGAAGATCGACACCACCGCGTCGAAGGTCCCCGGAAGAAACTCATGTTCGGTGAGGTCGGCATTCAGGGTGGTGAGGGCCACCCCCTTTTCTTCGGCCAGTTGGGCGGCCTTGCGCAGGCCAACCGAGGAGGCATCCACCGAAGTGACCCAGTGGCCCAGCTCCGACAGGTAGACCCCGTTGCGCCCCTCGCCGTCAGCCAGGCAGAGCACCCGTTTGGGTGCCTCGCCGATCAGACCGGCGTGTTCGCGTAGGAAGTCGTTGGGTTCAGTGCCGTAGACGTAGTCGTCCGTGCTGTAGCGTTCGTCCCACATGAAGGATGCCTCGATCTCATAAGATGATGTCACCGAAGAATAACAGCCGCCCGTCGGACGCGCCCATCGCGCGGCGAGTATCCTCTGCAGCATGATGCCGACGCCGCGGCCGGGCGGTACGGCCCGGCGGCTGGATGTCGAGGCGAAGGGGGCAGGGGGCTGAAGTCGCGTCACCGGCTGCCCTGGGATTCCTCCAGCGGCGGTTGCAGGAAGCGGAACATGAAGGTCAACGCCGGCCCGAGGCTGGCCCGCCACACGCGCCAGGTATGGCCGCCGGACAAGACCTCCAGTGGCACCTGACCCGGCTGGTGTGACTCCAGTGCCGCCTGCAGTCGACGGGCATGGTCCACGGCATCGAAGACGTCGCGGTTGCCGGCACTCAGATACAGCGGCACCACATAATCCTGTTCGAGGTAGCTGTCGAGGTGGGCAGGATAGTTGAGCCGCTGCCAGAGGTCGGCGTCGAAACGACCGTCCGGTGTCAGGAAGGCGGCATGCTCCCGAGCAGAGGAATTGGCCGGCGGCAGCGGGTAGTAGCTGGCCGGGCTCAAGGCCGCGGCGGCGGCGAACAGCTCGGGCCGTTCGAGGACGAAGTTGATCGTACCGTAGCCGCCGGCGGAGAGCCCCGCGATACCACGCCATTCGCGTTTCGGTACCACCCTCCATACGTCTTCCACGTGGGGCAGCAGGTCCTCCAGGAAGGCGCTGCGAGCGGGCTCATTATGGCCATCGACCCACCAGCTCTGGCTGCCGGGCATCACGATCACCGCCGGCGGGATGTGACCCTGGCGGATCATGCGGTCGGCAATCTCCTTGAGTGCGCCGCGAGTCACCCAGTCGCGATCGCTGCCGAAGGAGCCGTGCAGCAGGTAGATTACCGCGTAGTCGAGCTCGGAGTCGTGATACCCCTCGGGCAAGTAGAGGGTATAGGGGTAGTCGCGTTCCAGCGCTTCGGAGTGGAAGCGATGGTGGGATACCTGGCTGGCCAGCGCCTGGCCGATCAGCATCAGGAGCATCAGGATCGTCAGAGTGCAGCGTCTGGCTGCTGCCATATGAGGCCCTCCCCGTGCGCGTCTGGGCTGCCAGTTTCCGATGAAGGGAATTCATGTCTACGTCTGTGGTCCGACAACGGGCCCGACGGAGGCGTTCCACCCACGCGAGGATGGCAGGGGACCGATACATGCAACGCATCGAGGAAATCTACTGGCTGCGCGCCTACGGCTGCCTGGCGGTGTTCAGCTTTCACCTCCTCGATCACCTCAACCAGCGCGTGGACTCCCTGGCCGTCGACCTGGCCCGCATCCCCACGGTGCTCGGCACCCCGATCTTCATCTTCATCTCGATCTTTCTGTTCTCGATGCGCTATGGCAACGACATCCCCCGGGGCTTCCTGGGCAGCCGGGTGAAGTACGTGATGGTGCCCTACCTGGTCTACGGCCTGGCCTACTCGTTGGCAGAGTTCCTGCGCCTGCGGGCCGCCGGGGCGGATGTCGGCCTGGTGGAGATCCTGCGCGAGTACCTGTTATTCGCCGGCTGGCACGGCTACTTTCTGATCATCGCCGCCCAGTTCTACGCCTTTTACTGGCTCTACGGACGCCTGCATCTCGAGCGCTGGCTGCCCTCCACGCCGTGGCTGGTGATCGGCAGCCTGATCAGCATGGCCTGGTGGGGCTACTGGCAGTGGCGCAGCGCCCTGCCGCCGGGCTACCTGCACTGGATCGCCCCGCTGGGCTGGCTTTACCTGTTCTTCCTGGCGCTGGTGCTGGTGCGTTACTACCACGGCCGCTCCGAGGCGCGCCCGGCCTGGCTGGTGGCGCTGGCTCGCCCGCGCTGGCTTGTCACCCTGATCGGCCTGGTGGCGCTGCTCTCGCTGCCCGGCTGGATCGAGTACTCCTCCAAGGAGGTGTGGGTGGTGCCGCTCTTCCTGCTCTTCACCCTGTGGGTGATGGGGCGGCTGCGTGGCCGTCGGGCGCCGCCGCTGGTGCGACGCCTCAACGAGTTCTCTTTCGGCATCTACCTGGCCCACCCGATGTTTTTCAACCTGGTGGACGTGCTGGACCCCGGCCAGCGCCTGCCGCTTCTGCTCTATGTGCTGGCTCTGGCGGCGGTGGGGATGGCCGGTTCCATTGTCTGGAATCTGGCTGCCAACCGGCTGGAGTGGGGCGGGCTGCTGTTCGGCAAGCGGCTGCGCGTGGCCTGATACCGGGTGAATCGCTCTGTTACCAACTTTTACCCGAAAATTCCGAACGCGAGCCAGAGGCTATCGTCACAGGGGGGCACATACACGTAACGCCCCATTTTGGAGGGGTGATTCCTTGGAGGTATCAATGAATCGGATGACTGCCCTGTTTTCTGCCGCCCTGCTCAGCGCCGGCCTGATGTCGGCCACTGCCCATGCCCAGCAGGACCCGGCGGCCCCCACCGAACAACCCCAAGCCGCTGCCCCGATGATGGACATTTCCGATCAGCAGCTTCAGCAGTTCGCGGATGCTTCCGAAGAGATCGTCGTGATCTCTCAGGAATACACCGAGCGTCTGCAGTCCGCCGAGGATGAAGCTTCCATGCAGCAAGTGCAGATGGAAGCCAACGACAAGATGATCGAAGCGGTCGAGGAGAGCGGCCTCGATGTGGATACCTTCAACGCCATCGGCCAGGCCGTCCAGCAGGACCCTGAGCTGATGCAGCGTGTACAGGAGAAGGTCGAGTCGTGAGCCGGGTTGGCCACATGGAGAATTAAAAGCAGTTCAAGGAGTTAAGCATGATGACCAAGCGATTCTTCAAGAAAGCGGGCGTACTGGGTGTCTCACTCGGCCTGCTGGCCAGCCCGCTGGCTTTCGCCGACATGCACGACCCCGCGGCCGATGAGCACGAGGCCGGCGATCCCATGACCACCCAGCCGGCAGACCCGGCGGCCACCCCCGCTGATCCTGCCGCCGATCCCATGGCGGATCCGGGCGCTCCGGCCGAGCCGGGCACGCCCACCGATGAGCCAGGCTTCGGCAGCGGTACTGAGCCGATGCCCAGCGGTGAGGGCGCCGCCCAGCCTGATGATGAGCGCGAGTGGGAGTTGCCCGACGACGAGGAGTCACCGGTCAACTAAACATGGCGAGAGTCAGTCTTTTTCATGGTGTTCCCCGGCGCGGCCGGCCGATGCTCCCTATCCCCTTGGGACACTGACTCGGACCGCGCCCTTCGCCCCCGCCCAGCGGGGGTTTTTTGTGGCTGGCAGGCCTGATTCCCCCCACGGTCGCCAGACAGCAGAAGGGCCGCTTTTCTGAAAAGCGGCCCTCAAGTTACGATATCCAGTTTATGACGTTCTCGCTGGGTTCAACCGATCAACATGGCTTATCCGGCCTGGAGGCCGACTTCGTACACTTGTCGGCCTGCCGCTGGCTTTTCTGTTGAGCGTTGTCAGCGTCTTACTTGTTTTTCTGAGTATTATGCTTTGCTTGATCCTGGCCCTTCTTGAGGTTTTCCTGGAACTGCTTCTGACCCTTCTGCATGTTGTCTTCGAACTGCGCTTGGCCCGACTGCATGCTCTTGGATGTCAGCTCCTGGGTCTCCTTCAGATACTCCTGACTCAAGGCCTTGATCTTGTCAGCGTCTTCCTTCAGGCGCTCGCTCATTTCCTTGACGGCCTGCTGCTGCTTTTCAATCATCTTCTGAAAACTGTCGGAATCCTTGACTTCTAGCCAAGAGCGGGATTGTTCCAGACTGGTGTCCGCAAAGGCACGGACGGCATCGAACTGGGCCGAGAACAGTTGCTCAAAGTAATCAGTGGTCAGTGCTCCGTAGGCACGTACCGGCTCAGCGACTGTCTTTTCGAACTGATCGGTAGCTTGCTCAGCATTTTTCTCGTTAGCCTGGTTGCTATCCGATTTGCTCTTATCAGCGCTCATTTAGTAACTCCTTGTCTTGTGAAAATAAATTAAGACATTACTCAAGTTAAGTGGCGTCTCAAGTAAGGTGCGCTAAACAGCAAGCAAGTCATCACAAGAACTGATGTTGCTTTCGGCTGTTGATGTAGAAGCGCCAGCCCCACGATGACAGCGAGTCATTCCTTGTCGGACCGGCTGCCGCTACCACATCAAATTAACGATAAGTAGCCATCGAGAATTTTTCCGTGCGGTAGCACACGCAGGGGCTTTGGAAGCTAGAAGGATAGTCGGGGCATGAGGTAATGTCGGGACATCCGCCTATTTCCAGCGCGTTCCAACGCTGGAAGCGGAAGCGGCGCCCACCGTGAATAACGGCGGCGCTTCTGGTATTGCGTAAGTGGCTATTCTAGATCTCCTAACGCCGTGGTGATGGCTTCGGCATACTGCCCCTCCGTCAATCCCCAGGCACTAAGCACGTCTGGATCGGGCGTTTCGTTGGTGGCGGTGCGAAGCTCTTCGGCGGTTTTTCCCTTGAAGCAATGCTTGGCATACGCCTTCGTCTGGGGGTCATTCAGCTGATCGATGAGTTGCATGTTGGTTCCTTACGATAGGCCCGCTTTGGGGGAAGGCGTCATCTTCGCTACCAACGTAACCAACGTAACCAACGTAACCAACGTAACCAACGAGTATGGACGTATCGGTTCGCTGCCACACAGAGCTTAAACCGGAACTGGATGATCGAGGTGTTTCTCGCGCGGAATAAGATGTTTTCGACACTTTCGCCGGTTACTTCTGTGCGTTGCGACTCGGCCTTGACGAATCAACAGGCCGATGATTCCTGCTGGCTCGCCGAGGATGCCGGCCAGTATCGGTGTGCTATATGCCCTTATGAAGCCTCTGATGGTGTGTGACCACTTGGGTTGTGGTGTGTTAGCAGGCCGAGTAGTGCAAGGCGTGGCATTTCCCCTAGTCAGGGTGCCGTGCGCTGAAGCGGGATAGCTTCAGAGGTTTTGCGAAGGGACGCCACTTTAGCCTACGTTGAGGGTTCTTTCGTGGGACCTGGCGTCCCGTTCACCGGTGCAGGGAGGGGGCTGTGAGCGATAACGATCTGGGACTGATGGATGCGGGCCAGCTGGCTACTCTGTTCGAGTCCGGCGAGGCGTCGCCGCTCGAGGCGACCCGGGCGGCCTTCGAGCGTATCGACCGTTTCAATGATGCGGTCAATGCCTTTGTGTATCTGGATCGGGAAGGGGCCGAAGCGGCAGCCCGTGACTCGGAACGGCGCTGGAGGCAGGGACAGCCGCTGAGCCCCATCGACGGCGTGCCGGTTTCGATCAAGGACCTGACGGAGGTTGCCGGGATGCCGGCGAGCCTGGGGTCCTTGACGGCGCCAGACACCCCCTGCGAACGGGATGCGCCGCCGGCCAGGATGCTGCGCGAGGCGGGGGCGGTGATCCTGGGCAAGACCAACACCCCCGAGTTCGGCTGGAAGGCGGTGACCGACAACCGGGTCTTCGGCGCCACGGCCAATCCCTGGGACACGCGCCTGACCCCGGGCGGGTCGTCCGGCGGGGCCGCGGTGGCGGCGGCGCTCAACATGGGCGTGCTGCACCAGGGGGGTGACTCGGGGGGCTCCATCCGGATCCCGGCCTCCTTCACCGGCGTGTTCGGTTTCAAGCCCACCTTCGGCTGGACGCCGCAGTGGCCCCCGAGCACGGAGCCGACCCTGTCGCACCTCGGCCCACTGACCCGCTCGGTGAGGGATGCCGTTCGCATGCTCAACGTGATAGGGCGCTACGACTTTCATGATCCCTATGCCGTGCGCGGACAGCCCGAGGATTGGGGGATGGAGCTTCATCAGGGGCTGCGCGGCCTGCGTATCGCCTACTCACCGGATCTGGGGTATGCCCGGGTCGACGCCCAGGTCGCCGAGCGGGTGCGCGAGGCGGCCCATCGGCTCAGGCTGCTGGGTGCCGAGGTCGATGAGGTGGACCCCGGCATTTCCTCTCCCCTGGATACCTTCCAGAAGCTCTGGTTCACCGCGTCGCTGGTGGTCTGGGAAGGGTTCGACGAGGGGCAGCGCGAGCTGCTCGACCCGGGTCTGGTGGCCGATGCTCACCGCGCCGACGAATGGCGTGCCGTGGACCTGTTTCGTGCCTTGACCGATCGGGCGCGGCTGACCGAGCAACTCGAGCACTTCAACCAGCGCTACCACCTGCTGATGACGCCCTCGGTGGCGATCCCGCCCTTTGAGATCGATCACAATGTCCCGCCCGGCAGCGGCATGCGTGACTGGCAAGAGTGGGCCAGCTTCTCCTACCCCTTCAATCTCAGCCAGCAGCCGGCGGCCTCGGTGCCCTGCGGTTTTACCGATGACGGCCTGCCGGTCGGTTTTCAGCTGGCGGGCGGCAAGCATGACGATGCGCGGGTGCTGCGTGTCTGTCACGCCTTCATGGCGGCGTATCCGCCGCGCTTCCCCGACTGCCCCGATCCCGGGCGGCCCTGACTCCGGGTGGCAAGATCAGGCGGCATGCTTGTGTCGGCTTGGCGCCTGGGCCCAAGAGCGTGCCGGCTTATCCTCGCTCCCCTCCCTGCCACCAATGCCTGCCAGCAGTGGGGGCATCTCCCTGTGTGCCCTGGTGGTGCAAGGGAATCTGGTGAGCTATTCGGGCGTGCCTGAGGGCGGCATCACTACCCACTCCGGCTCCTCGAACTCGCCGATCAGGCGGATCTCGCAGCAGGGAGCCGCGCCGCGGATGATCTCCTTTACCTCCGGGCTGGGCTCGGCCTCCATGGCGTCGCGGCTGGCCTTGCTGTCCCAGTGGGCGATGGCGATCAGGGTGGTGGGGTCGTCGATCTTGCGATGCAGCTCGGTGCCCCGCGCCCCCGGTGCTCGCTGGATGATCTCGCTGGCGCGAACCCAGGCCTCGGCGTAGTCCTCGGCTCGGTACCCTTCGCGGATATGCACCTCGAAGATGTATTTCATTGCACCTCTCTTCATCGGTTCCTGATCATCGGTTCCTGGCTCAGTCTTATCGAGCATAGGAGACATATCGAACGATGGTGTCGCCCATGGCGCGGCTCCTGTCCCTTTCCTATCTTGACATCAGGCCGCTACGGCCTGGAAGAACGGCGGTGCGCCGGGGGCCGCGAAAAGAGATCGGCAGAGGAGAGTCGCTTCATGTCTCAACCCACGCAGCGCCTGATCATGCTGTTCGATGGCACCTGGAACGATCCCCAGGATCGCACCAATGTCTATCGGCTGGCGCAGGATATCCACGACTACGACGAACATGTGGTCCGCCAGCGCTTCTACTATGAACCGGGGGTGGGCACGCGGCAGTGGGAGCGATTCGTCGGCGGAGCCTTCGGCCTGGGGCTGAGCCGTAACCTGCAGAACGGCTACGACTGGCTGGTTCGCAACTACTGCGACAACTCCCAGATTTTTGTCTTCGGCTTCAGCCGGGGCGCCTACACGGCGCGGAGCATGGTGGGCATGATCCGCAAGTGCGGGTTGCTGCGAGTCGCCACCCCCGCCCTGGTGAAGCAGGCCGAATCGATCTATCGCGACAAGACGCTGGCGCCCAAGGATGCGCGGTGTTGCGAATTCCGTGAGCGTTACAGCCGCGAGATAGAGATTCACTTCCTCGGCGTCTGGGATACCGTGGGTGCGCTGGGGATTCCCGGCACCAATTTCTCGGAGCATGGCCGCTACGCCTGGCACGATACCGAGCTGTCGTCCATCGTGCGGCGGGCCTATCAGGCGGTGGCGCTGGATGAGCACCGCAAGGCCTATGATGTCGCCCTGTGGACGCATCCCGGTGGCAAGGAGAAGCCCTGCCAGGAGGAGGTGGAGCAGCGTTGGTTCATCGGCGCCCATGCCAATGTGGGCGGCGGCTACCGGATGGAGGATGGGGGATTCGACCCGCTGGCCACGTTGGGCTACGAGTGGATGTGCGGAAAGGCCGCGGCGGCCGGGCTGTCGCTGCATATGCCGCAGTCCCCTGCCGATGCTCATCGGATGGTCCCGAGGGATTCCTACCGGGAGTTCATGAAAGGCATGTACCGTCGCTATCGTTCCCTGCGTGATCGGAGCGGCGACGGCCGGCATTATCGGCTCCATGCCCAGGACCACAGCGGCAATCCGGCGGTTGGCGTGACCGTGGATCCCTCGGTGTGGCGCCGCTGGCAGGAAGACAGGAGCTACCGTCCGTCGACCCTGGTGCGGGCGGGCTGCGTCCCACCGCTGGAGTAGAACGGGGCATGTCGCGCATTCTGGTCAGCGTCGTTATTCATCATGAGGAGTGGGCATGTCCGATACCCCCTATGCGAAGACCCTGACCGCCCTGGATGCGCTGCATGCGCAGGATCCGCGCAGCACGGAGGTGGCGGGCGAGGCCGTGCCCCGGGAGCTGTGGCACGCCGGGCGCATGAGCGCCTGGCTGGAACTGCTGCATGAGCGCCCCGACGAGCTGATGCAGCTGGCGGTGCGCGGCCAGCACCTGCAGCGCTGGCGGGTGCCGCGCAGCGACTATCCGGAAGGGCGGGTGGGCTATCTGACCTGGCGGCGCGACCAGGGCCAGCGTGCCGGGGAGACCACCGCCGAGTTGATGCGCGAGGCGGGCTTTGATGATGCGTCCGCCGAGGCGGTGGAACGGATGATCCGCAAGCAGGGCCTGGGGCGAGATCCCGGGGCCCAGGCGGTGGAAGACTGCGCCTGCCTGGTGTTCCTGGAGAACTACTTCGCGGATTTCTCGAAGCAGATCGACCACGACCACCTGATCCGTATCGTGCAGATGACTTGGAAGAAGATGTCGCCTCGTGCCCATGAGCTGGCGCTTGGCCTGCCCATGGGCGATGAGGCGCGGGGGCTGGTGGAGGAGGCGCTGGGGGGTTAAGCCTGTCCTACCAGCCGGGCGCTGTACCAGGCAATCATGCGCTCCTCGTCGGTGGGAATGACCCAGGCGCCGACGCGGCTGTCGGCGGTGCTGATGCGGCTGGCATCGCGGCGGTTGGCGTCGGGGTCGAGTTCGAGGCCCAGCCACTCGCAGCCCCGGCAGATGGCCTCGCGCACCGGGCCGGCGCGTTCGCCGATGCCGGCGGTGAAGACGAGCTGGTCGAGCCCGCCCAAGGCGGCGGCCAGGCCGCCGATCTCACGCACGGCGCGGTAGGCGTAGAGTTCGATGGCTTCCCGGGCCTCTTCCGCGGGGCTGTCGAGCAGCTCGCGCATGTCGCCGCTGATGCCGGAGACGCCGAGCAGGCCGGAGCGCTTGTAGAGCAGCTCGGTGACCTCCTCGACGCTCATTCCCTCCTGCTGGATCAGGTGCAAGACAAGCCCGGGGTCGAGGCTGCCGCTGCGGGTGCCCATGGGCATGCCCTCGATGGCGGTAAAGCCCATGGTGGAGGCCACGCTGGTGCCATCATGGATGGCACAGAGGCTGGCGCCGTTGCCCAGGTGGGCGACGATCACCCGCTCGCGAGGGGCATCGCCCAGGTGGTGGGGCAGCACCTGGTTGATGTAGTCGTAGGAGAGGCCGTGGAAGCCGTAGCGGATCAGGCCGCGCGCGGTCAGCTCCCGGGGCAGGGCGAACTGGCGGGCGACCTCCGGCTGGTCGGCGTGAAAGGCGGTGTCGAAGCAGGCTACCTGGGGCAGCTCGGGGTAGCGCTCGGCGAGCGGCGCCACCGGGGCGAGGCAGAAGGGCTGATGCAGCGGCGCCAGAGACTCGAGCTCGCTCAGCGCGTCGATGATCTCGGGCGTGAGGAGCACCGGGCGGTGGTAGGCGCGGCCGCCGTGCACCACCCGATGCCCCACCACGGCCAGCGCCAGGTCCGGAAGATCATCGAGCCAGCGCAGCAGGCGCGCAGTGGCATCGGGCAGTTCGAGCCGCTCGGGCAGCTCGCCCATGTCGACGTCCACGGGGTTGCCCTCGCCATTCTTCAGCGTCAATCGGGGCTTGCCGCCGTTCAGGCCCGAAAACTTGCCGCGATAGCGGGGCGAAAGGGTGTCCAGGGAGTCGGCGCCCGCCAGCGGGTAGAGGGCAAACTTCAGGCTGGATGAGCCGCTGTTGAGGGTCAGGATGTGGCTCATTTCAGGCTCCCTGGTCGGAATCGGGCAGGCCCTTGAGCTTCTGGTGGTCGGCCACCAGCAGGGCCAGCGCGCAGGAGGCCATGCGAGTGATGGCTTCGTCGGCGCGGCTGGTCAGGATGATGGGAACCCGAGCGCCCAGCACCAGGCCGGCGCCGGTGGCATCGGCCAGGTAGGTCAGCTGTTTCATCAGCATGTTGGCGGACTCAAGGTCCGGGGCGACCAGGATATCCGCCCGGCCGGCGACCGGGGAGTCGATGCCCTTGGTGCGCGCGGCGCTCTCCGAGATAGCATTGTCGAAGGCCAACGGGCCGTCCAGGGTGCCGCCCTGGATCTGGCCGCGGTCGGCCATCTTGCAGAGCGCGGCGGCATCCAGGGTGGAGGGGATCTTGGGGTTGATGGTTTCCACCGCGGAGAGAATGGCCACCTTGGGGTCGTGATTGCCCAGGGCATGGGCCAACTCGATGGCGTTGCAGATGATGTCGCGCTTCTGGTCGAGGCTGGGGGAGATGTTGATGGCGGCATCGGTGATGAACAACGGGCGCGGGTAGGTCGGCACGTCGAAGGCCATCACGTGGCTGATGGAGCGCTCTGTGCGCAGACCGCCGTCGCGCTTGAGCACCTCGTGCATCAGCTCGTCGGTGTGCAGGGCCCCTTTCATGAGGGCCTCAGCGCGCCCTTCCCTTACCAGGGCCACGGCGCGTTCCGCGGCGGCGTGGCTATGGGGCACGTCGATCAGCTCGAACTCGCTGATATCGAGCTGGGCGGCATCGGCCGCGGCGCGGATCTTCGCTTCCGGGCCGACCAGCAGGGGAATGATCAGGCCCTGGTGGGCGGCGGCCACGGCGCCGGTCAGCGAGACATCATCCACCGGGTGCACCACGGCCACGGGAATGGCGGGCGGATGGTCGGCCGCGGAGAGGATCTCGTGCAGTCGGCCCCGCTCGGCCAGGCGCACCGTAGGCATCACGGTGCGAGGCCGTCGGATCTTCTCCGTGGGGGCGAGCACCCGGGCCTCGCCCTCGATCACCACCTTGCCCCGCTGGTTCTCGCAGCGGCAGTCCAGGGTCAGCTGCGAGCGAACGTCATCCTTGGCGGTAACGCGTACGCTGACCCTGAGCTTGTCGCCCAGGGCGACCGGCGCCCGGAAGCTCAGCGTCTGTCCCAGGTAGAGGGTGCCGGGCCCGGGCAGCTGTGTGCCCAGCACCGTGGAGATCAGCGCGCCGCCCCACATGCCGTGGGCAATGACCTCCTGGAAGCGGGAGCTGCGCGCGAAGTCGTCGTCCACGTGGGACGGGTTGACGTCCCCGGACATGATGGCGAACAGCTTGATGTCGTCCAGGGTCAGGCGTTTCTCGAGGTGTGCCTCATCGCCTACCTGAATCTCGTCGAAGGTTAGGTTCTCGATATAGCGGTCGTCGTTCTGATGTCTCTCCATCGGGCTCTCCTCAGTACTGGATTTGATCGCCGCCGTCGATGTAAAGCAGAGTGCCGGTGGTGGCGGCCCCTGCCGGTGAGGTCAGATAGACCACCGCATTGCCCACGTCCTCGATACTTGCCAGGCGGCCCAGCGGGGAGCGGGCTTCGCTCTTCTCAAGCAGCTCGTCAAATGCCTCGAGGCTCGAGGCGGCGCGGGTGCGAATCGGGCCGGCCGAGACGGCATGCACACGAATGCCCTGAGGGCCCAGTTCGGCAGCCAGATACCGCATGGCAGATTCCAGTGCGGCCTTCACCGGGCCCATCAGACCATAGTTGTCCACCACGCGCTGAGAGCCATGGTAGGTCATGCACAGCAGAGTGCCGCCCTCGGTCATCAGGGGCTCGGCACGCCGAGCCATGCGCAGGAAGGAGTGGCAGGAGACGTCCATGGCCAGCTTGAAGCCCTCTCGGGAACTATCCACCACCCGGCCATGGAGGTCCTCCAAGGGTGCGAAGGCGATGGAGTGCACCACGAAGTCGATCCGCCCCCAGCGCTCTCTGGCACGGTCGAAGAGAGCGTCCAGCTGGGTGTCATCCTGCACGTCGCAGGGCAGGAGCTCCGGATACCCCATCGCCTCTGCCAGCGGCAGCACCTTGGGCTCGTCGCTGGCGGAGGCATAGGTCACGAGCATCTCGGCCCCTTGCTCGTGCAGGGCCTGGGCGCAGCCGAGAGCGATGCTGTCCTCATTGGCTAGCCCGGTGACAATGCCGACCTTGTCGCGGAGGGAGAACGGGTGGCTCACGGTAGGCAACTCCTCTGATCGAACGCTGCATTGCAGCAAGGAATGTCAATCAGCCTAGCGCAGCTGGCTGGCGGTTGCACACTGCAAGATCTCGTCGGGCAGGCTGAACTCTCTCGGCGACACCTCTAGTGACCCGTCCGATGCGGAGCGTATGCTGTCGCCAGGGACAGCCGGGCACCGGCATGGCCATCGCGGCATGCCAGGCCCCGGCTGTCGAACGCGACGAGCGACAGGAGGCAGCGTCATGCAAGAAAAAACGGATTCGCTGAACGTGTTGGGCCAGCCCCTTGTGCCCTGTGGTCAGGATCCCGTGACCGGATTCTACCGCGATGGCTGCTGTCGTGTGGGGCCGAAAGACCTGGGCGTCCACGCGGTATGTGCCGAGATGACCGCCGAGTTTCTGGCCTTTACCCAGCGCGAGGGGAATGATCTCTCGACGCCTCGCCCCGAGTTCGGCTTCCCGGGGCTCAAGCCGGGAGACCGCTGGTGTCTGTGTGCCGGACGCTGGCAGGAAGCCTTCGCCGCCGGGCAGGCCCCGCGAGTTGTCCTGGAGGGGACCGACCAGGCGGCGCTGGAGCATTGCCGCCTGGAGGATCTCAAGCGCTGTGCGATAGACCTGAACTGATTCCCCACGAGCGGTAACGCCGACCGCCGGGTGAGGCGTTGTGGCCTCAGGACCGGTTGGGAGGGGACAGCGAGATCGTCAGCGTGTCCTCTGTCTCGCAGGGCTTGCCGTGACGCACGGTCAGGCGGCGCTCGCTGAGGTTCATGACGACCCCGAACAGCGTCTCCATGCGCTCCTCTTCGGGCTGGGCGGGGTTGAAGTGGCGGCAGATCGAGAGCGGTTCGCCGTGGTGGTCGCTGAGGATCTCGAACAGCTCGCTCTCGCCGATCTCACCCCGGGCGGGCAGCGACTCGCGAAGCAGTTCGTCCAGGCGGGCCAGGCGCGGGCGAGAGTCGGGGCGCGGGAAGTCCTCCACTCGATTGGCGGCGGCGTAGAGGTGATTGGTGTGGGTGACCACGCCGCCCTCGGCCTCGAGCCGCCCCGGCTCACCCGGGTTCACCTCCAGGCCCACCGCCTCGCCCTCGGCACTGCCAATCAGGAAATGGGCCGGTGAGCAGACTCGGTCGCGGCTGGCCACGGACACGGCGCTTTGTAGATCGGGGCTCTCGAGGATCTTGCGCAGGGCCACGTGGATCGGCAGCCCCTCGCCGCAGGTCTGCGAACGAATGGCGTTGAGGCAGACGCCGATGCCGTGGGCGTTCATACCGATCTTGGCCACCATGCCCGCCTCGCCGATGCTGACCAGCGGCGCCTGGCCCTGGCCGCTGATCTTCAGCACCACCACGTTGTGCAGCTGGTCCGTCCGCCAGTCCCAGTTCTGGGCCAGCCACTGGGTGTCGCCGCGGCCCAGGGCGAAGGCGGAGCAGCCGCCGCTGGCGCGGGTCAGCGAGATCTCGCTGCGGCAGTTGAGGGTAAGGATGTCGATGGCTTCCACACCGGCACCCTCGGCGATGGCGTCCATCTCCTCGAGGATCTCGGGAAAGCCGCGTTCGATCATGGCGCCGAAGCGTTCGGCCTCGACCCGGGCCCGGGCCCAGCGGATGCCCACGAAGTCGTGGAACAGCCGGTCGTAGACTTCCAGACTGCGCTGGATCAGCCGGGCGTGGGTGCGGCCGTGGGCCAGGCCGATCTCGCGGCGGCTGCCGCTGAGCTCGGTGACGGCGAGCAGCTCCTGCAGCATGGTTACAGCGCCTCCTCCAGCAGTTCGAGAAAGGCGGCCCAGGATTTCGCGTCGGCGCGCTCCTGGTAGGCATCGCTGTCGAATACCGTGAAGCCATGGGGGGCGCCGGAGTAGACCTGGATCTCGTAGACGGCCTCGGCGGCCTCCAGCTCCTCGGCCAGGGTGGCCACCTGGCTCATGGGGATGGCGCTGTCGGCGCCGCCGTGGGCGATCAAGATGGGACCCGCGCCTTGCGGCCACTGCTGGCCATCCGGAGTGGCCAGGCCGCCGTGGAAGCTGGCAAAGCCTTGCACGCCGTCGGCCTCGCCGTAGCGGGCCATCTCCAGGGCCACGGCGCCGCCGAAGCAGTAGCCCATCACCACGCTGGCCTCTGCGGCACCCTGGGCGCGGGCCTCGGCCAGGCCGGCAAGCGTCAGGGTGCGCATGCGTTCGCGGTCCTCGTAGAGCTTCTCGGTCTCGGTGCGCTTCTTCTCGATCTCCTGGGGCCGGTTGCCCTGGCCGTAGAGATCCACGGCAAAGGCGTCATAGCCCTCTTCGGCGAGCATGTCGGCGCGCTGGCGTTCGTAGTCGTCCAGGCCGTCCCAGTCGTGGATGATCAGCACGCTGCCGCGGGCCTCCCCCTCGGCGCTGGCCAGATAGCCCTCGAAGGTCTCGCCGTTCACGTCGTAGACGATGTCCTGGCCGGCGGGGGTGAAGGCATTGGCGCTGCCGGCGGCGAGGGCCAGGGCCAGGGCCGCGGTCAGGGGAAGAACGAGTGGCGGGGTGCGCATGGGGGACTCCAGAAGAGGGAAAGGTCAGGGGCCTTTCAGTATAGGCGTGATGGCGTGCTCTGCCGTTGGCTGGGGGACTTGATCGCCAGCGTTGGCAGCTTCGGCTTGAGATTTGCCCCGGGGCGTTCCAGATTGAACGTGTGACTCACCTGCATCCACTACATCGGGACAACAACATGAAGAAGCGTATCCTGTCGATGGCCATCGCGGCCTCTGCCCTGGGCCTTGCCGGCGTGGCTCAGGCCGAGGTGAAGGTCGGTTTCCTTGGCGGTTTCACGGGAGGTATCGAGAGCCTGACGCCGTCGATCTTCGACGGCGCCCAGTTGGCCGTGCAGCAGGTCAACGAGCAGGGCGGCATCCTGGGTGGCCAGACCCTGGTGATGCCCAGCGGGGACACCACCTGTGGCGATGCCTCGGCGGCCTCCAACGCGGCGGACCGCATGGTCAATACCGAGAACGTCACCGCCATCGTCGGCGCGCTGTGCACCGGGGCGACCATCGCCGCGGCCAACAACGCGGGCATTCCCGGTGGCGTGGTGATGGTCTCGCCGGCCTCCACGGCGCCGGCGGTGAGCGAGCTGGACGACAACGACCTGGTGTTCCGCACCGTGCCCTCCGATGCCTTCCAGGGCGAGATGCTGGCCAAGCTGGTGCTCGATCAGGGAATCGACTACGTGGCCGTGACCTACGTGAACAACGACTACGGCCGTGGCCTGGCGGATGCCTTCGGCGAGGCCTTCGAGGCAGGCGGTGGCACCGTGGCCGAGAACCTGGCCCATGAGGACAACCGCGCCGACTATCGCTCGGAGCTGGGTTCGCTCTCCGCCAGCGGGGCCGACACCCTGGTGGTGCTCGCCTATGCCGACACCTCCGGCCAGACGGTGCTGCGCCAGGCCTATGAGGCGGGCACCTTCACCCGGTATGTGGGCGCAGACGGCATGGTGGGGGATAGCCTGGTGGAGGCGATCGGCGCCGATGTGCTCGAGGGGATGATCGCGACCCGGCCCGGCAGCCCCGACCTGCCGGGTGCCGAGCTCTTCAACGCCGCCGCCGAGGCCGCCGGCATCGACCCCAGCGCAGTGTTCGCGGCCCAGGCCTACGATGCCGCCTTCCTGCTGGCCCTGGCCATCGAGCAGAACGGCAGCGCCGAGCGCGAGGGCCTCTCCGCGGCGCTGCGCAGCGTGGCCAGCGAACCCGGTGAGGTAATCCTGCCCGGCGAGTGGGAGAAGGCCGTGGAGCTGATCGCCGCCGGTACCGAGATCAACTACGAGGGCGCCTCCGGCACCCACGAGTTCGACGAGAATGGCGATGTGCCGGGCGTGGTGGTTGAAATGGTCGTCGAGGATGGGCGTTTCGTCACCAAGGGATTCGTCGAGCCCTGAGCGTACCGCGCTGAGCTGATCAGAGCGCTCTGACCCAATAGGCCCCGGTGGACATCCACCGGGGCCTATTCTTTGCTGCCTCTTGTGTTGCTTACAGCTTGTGTCACCCGTGGTGCTTGACCTTCTCGGGCAGCAGCCCCTTGGGCGCGAACCGCAGCACCAGGGTGATCAGCAGGCCGATCACGAATACCCGGGCCTGCAGGGCGCGACTCTCGATGTTGCGCGGTGGCTCCCAGGCGAACCACAGGTCGCCGACGTGCACCGCCAGGCTCATCAGTGCGAGGGCCAGCGGTTCGGACATGATCCAGATGAGATAGACCGCCACGGCGCCGAAGAGGGTGCCCAGGTTGTTGCCAGGCCCGCCCAGGATCACCATCACCAGCACCAGGAAGGTGTGGTTGAGCGGCAGGTAGCCGTCCGGGTCGAACAGGCTGTTGAAGGTGGTCAGCACGCCGCCGCCGATGCCCATCAGGATGCAGCCCAGCACGAAGATCTCCAGGCGGCGGCGATTGATGTCCTTGCCCATGGCGGCGGCGGAGACCTCGTTGTCGCGGATGGCGCGGATCATGCGGCCCCAGGGGGCATGGTAGGCGCGATGCAGCAGGAAGAAGATCACCGCGATGATGACAGCCGTGATCGACAGGTAGATGGCCCGGGACAGGGTGAAGCCGAGTTCCGCAGGCCCGGGGGTCGGCCAGGGCAGCGGCGACACCGTGGCGGTGCCGCGGGTCAACCAGTCGGAGTTCTTGAGGAAGGCCTTGATGATCTCGGCGATGCCCAGAGTGGCGATGGCCAGGTAGTCGCTGCGTAGTCCCAGGCAGATATGGCCGATGAAGTAGCCCACCGCGCCGGCGAGTGCCCCGCCGACGATCCAGCCCGTCCAGGCCGGCAGGCCCAGGCCACCGATGAAGCCCGCGCGGGACTGAATCTCGCCGGTGACCCCACGCAGCAGGCTGATCACCACTAGGTAGAGCACCACCGCCAGCACCACGGCGATCACCGTGCGCAGCGTCTTCGGCACGCCCAGCCGATCGAGCTTGGTGGCGCCGTAGACCAGCACGGCGGCGGCCGCGCCATAGAGCAGCACCCGGGCCAGTTCACCGGGCAGCTCGCTGTCCCAGAAGGCGCCGTTGACCGGCACGCTGAAGGCCATGGCACAGTAGCCGCCCAGGGCCACGAAGCCCATGACCCCGGCGTTGAACTGCCCCGCATAGCCCCACTGGATGGTCAGGCCCAGGGCCAGGATGGCGTAGCAGGCGGCCTCCACCAGCATGCGGGTGCTGTAGGCGGCGCCCATCATGGCGTAGATGCCGAGGATGGCTGCCAGCAGGGCGGTGAACAGCACCACCTCGCGTAGCGGGAACCGCGACGGTGTGGCGACCAGATCCTCGCGCTGCTTGTCTTGAGTGCTCATCAGATCACCTTGCCCTTGAAGATGCCGGTGGGACGCCACACCAGGATGGCCACCAGGATGAAGAATGGCACCACGATCTTGTATTCGGTGCCCACGAAGGCCAGGTTGCGCGGCAGCTCCAGCCATTCCGGGAAGTGATGGGCAATGGGCCGAAGCAGCACAGCCCAGTTGAACACCGCGAGCGTCTCGGCGAAGCCCACCACGAAGCCCCCGGCGATGGCGCCGTAGGGGTGCCCCACGCCGCCGACGATGGCCGCGGCGAAGATCGGCAGCAGCAGGAAGAAGCTGAGGTCCGGCTTGAAGGTGACGTCCAGGGCCAGCAGGGTGCCGGCGATGGCCGCCAGGCCCCCGGCAATCACCCAGGTCACCGCCACGATGGCGTTGGTGTTGATCCCCGAGGCCCGGGCCAGGTCGGGGTTGTCGGACATGGCCCGCATCGCCTTGCCCAGCCGCGAGCGACTGAGAAAGAGGTGCAGGCCCACCACGCAGGCGATGGTCAATACGAAGAGGATGACCTGCGGCTCGGTGATCACGATCGGCGCCCGGACCCCCTCGAAGGGCAGGGCGAGACGGTAGATCTCCTTGCGCTCGCCGGCCATGTATAGGCTCTGGCCGCTGGTGCCGGCAAACAGACGGATCAATCCCTGCAGCATCAGGGTCACGCCCAGCGAGCCGATCACCATGACGATGGGCTTGACCCCGTGGGCGCGCAGCGGCTTGTAGAAGACCTTGTCGATGCCCACGGCGAGCAGTGCGGTGAGCACCATGGCCAGCGGCAGCATGATCACGGGCGTCGGCAGCCCCACGACCGCCCCCGCGCCGGGGAATGCCATGGTCAGCAGGAGCACCATGAAGGCGCCGAAGGTCATCATGTCGGCGTGGGCGAAGTGGGCGAAGCGCATGATGCTGAAGATCAGCGTCACGCCGATGGCACCGATGGCGTAGATCGAGCCGGTCACGCTGCCGGCGATCACCACGTTGTTGATGAAGAAGACGAGTTCATTCACGACGTTGGTTCTCCTGTCCCTCAGCCACCCAGGAAGCTTCTGGCGACTTCCGGGTCCGCCAGCAGGGCGGCACCGGTATCGGTGAAGCGGTTCTGGCCGGCGGCCAGCACGAAGCCCTTGTCGGCGATGGCCAGCGCCTGCTTGGCGTTCTGTTCCACCATCAGGATGCCGACGCCGGCGGCGTTGATCTGCTTCACCTGGGTGAAGATCTCGTTCATATAGAGGGGCGAGAGGCCGGCAGTGGGCTCATCGAGCAGCAGCAGGCTGGGCTCGGCCATCAGCGCCCGGCCCATGGCGACCATCTGGCGCTGGCCGCCGGAGAGCTCGCCGGCGGGCTGATGACGCTTGTCAAAGAGCGGCGGGAAGAAGTCATAGATCTGCTTGAGCATCCGCCGGGTATTCTGCGGCTTGAGGAAGGCGCCCATCTCCAGGTTCTCCTTCACCGTGAGGCTCGGGAAGACGTTCTTCTCCTGGGGGATGAAGCCCATGCCCTTCTGCACCAGCTTATTGGGGGGCAGGTTGTGAATCGGCTCGCCGCGCAGCAGGATCTCGCCCTGGGTGACGCTGAGCAGGCCGAACACGGCCTTGAGCATGGTGGACTTCCCGGCGCCGTTGGGGCCGACGATCACACCGATCTCGTCGGCCTCGATGGCCATGTTCACCCCGTTGAGGATGTTCATGCCGCCGTACCCGCCGTGGACGTCGCGCGCATCTAGGAGTGGCATGGTGGTGCAATCTCCAGGTGGTTGTTATGCAGAGCCAAAATAGGCTTCGATGACCTCGGGATTGCGCTGGATCTCCGCGATGGTGCCCTCCACCATCACGCTGCCCTGGGCGAGCACGATCACCGGGTTACATAGCCGGGCGATCATCTCCATGTCGTGCTCGATGACCAGGAAGGTGTAGCCCAGCTCGCGGTTGAGCCGCTCGATGTTCTCCACCAGATCGCCGAGCAGGGTGCGGTTCACCCCGGCGGCGATCTCGTCGAGCAGCACCACCCGGGCGTCGGTCATCATGGTGCGGCCGAGTTCCAGGAGCTTCTTCTGGCCGCCGGAGAGATTGCCGGCCACTTCGTTGCGCACATGACGCAGGCCGATGAAGTCGATCACCTCCAGCGCGCGGCGGCGAACCTCCTCCTCCTGCTCCCTTACCCGCCCGGGCTTGAGCCAGGCGCTGAACAGGCTCTCGCCCGCCTGAGCGGGCGGCACCATCATCAGGTTCTCCAGGGCGGTCATCTGGGAGAACTCGTGGGCGATCTGGAAGGTGCGCAGCAGCCCCCTGTGGAACAGCTCGTTGGCGGGGCGGTTGGTGATCTCCTCGCCCTCCAGCAGCACCTGACCGCTGTCCAGCGGCAGGGCGCCGGCTATGATGTTGAACAGGGTCGACTTGCCGGCGCCGTTGGGGCCGATCAGCCCGGTGATGGAGCCCTTCTCCACCGACAGCGAGCAGTCGTTGATGACCCTGAGGCCGCCGAAGGCCTTGTGAACGTGTCGCACGTCGATCATGGATGCCATGGCAGTGTCCGCGGTGTTTATGGCTGTTTTTTTATGCTGACGCCAGTAACGGCGCTGGCGGGCGCCGCCGCCCAGGGCGGCGGCGACACCGTCACTGCTCCTGGCTATCGTCCACCAGGAAGGTGCGGCCGGCAGCGAAGGCGCCGACGATCACCAGCGCACCGATGGCCGGGATCAGGTAGCCCTCCACCTGGGGAATGGCACGCAGGAAGACGAAGGCCACCGCCGCCGGAGCGACGAAGCGCACCAGCAGGCGCCAGATGGCGAACCAGGTCTCGTTGGTGCGCATCTCCTTCATGACCTCGGAGTGGGTCAGGGCCCAGCCGGCGAACAGGGCGATCAGCAAGCCGCCCAGCGGCATGAAGATGTTGGTGAGGAGTTCGATGAAGTCGAAGGCGCTGCGCCCGAACAGGGTGTGGAAGATCGTGCCCTCGGCATAGACGTTGAAACTGGCCACGGTGAGCAGGCCCAGGGCCCAGCTCGCCACCACCATGGCGAACACGGCCTGGGGCCGGGTGAGGTCGAAGCGTTCCACCAGGAAGGCGGCCACCGGCTCGATCAGCGAGATGGAGGAGCTGATGGCGGCTCCCAGCACCAGGATGAAGAAGACGCCGCCGACCAGCGCGCCGAAGGGCATATCGGCGAAGGCCAGTGGCAGGGTGACGAACATGAGGCCCGGGCCCTGGCCGGCATCGAGGCCGGCGCCGAATACCAGCGAGAAGATCGCCAGGCCGGCGACCATGGCCACCGCGGTGTCGACGACGGCGATGGCCAACGCGGTGCGGGTCAGCGAGATCTCGCTGGACATGTAGGCGCCATAGGCCATGATCGCGCCCATGCCGAGGCTGAGGGTGAAGAACGACTGGCCCATGGCGGCCAGCCAGCCTTCCAGGCTCAGGTCGGCGAGGTTGAAGGTGAAAAGGAAGCTGGCCGCGGCGGCGAAGTCGCCGTTGGCCACGCCGTAGGCCAGCACCAGCAGCAGGATCACGAACAGCGCCGGCATGATGATGCGCAGTCCGCTCTCGATGCCCCTGTGGATGCCCATGCCGACGATCAGCCCCGAGGCGATGATGAACAGGGTGTGGTAGAGGGTCAGCAGGGCGGGTGAGGCGAGCAGGGCGTCGAAGCCGGCGCCGATGGTCTCGGCATCGGCGCCGACCAGCGAGCCGGTCAGCATCTGCCAGGTGTAGTGGATCGCCCAGCCGGCGATCACCGAGTAGAAGCTCAGGATCAGGAAGGCGGAGGCTGCCCCCAGCCAGCCGATGGACTCCCAGGCCCGGGAGGTGTTGTGGGTGCGGGTCAGGAAGCGCATGCCCATGATCGGGCTGCGGCGGCTGTTGCGGCCGAGCATGGTCTCGGCTATCAGGATCGGAATGCCAACGGCGAAGATGGTCAGGGCATAGACCAGGATGAAGGCCCCGCCGCCGTTTTCACCGGTGAGGTAGGGGAAGCGCCAGAGGTTGCCGAGACCCACCGCCGAACCGACGGCGGCCAGCAGGAAGGTCCCTTTATGGGTCCAGACGTTGTGAGTGCTCATGAATGCTCCGTAACGCGAATCGGGTGGCCGGAGGGCCCGTGCCGCAACTTTGCGGCAAAACGCGGTCGGGAGCCAGTCAGGCAGCGTTTAGCAGACGTTAAGGTCGCCGATAATGCCGCTATCGACTAGCGCTCTTTATCGCTGTCCTCGTCATCATCCTTCTTCTGGCCGATGCGTGGCTCCAGGGCCCGGGCCTCGTCGGGCAGGCGCACGGTGTCGCCCAGGGCGAGCTTGCCGTGGGACTTGAGCCGCCGGCCGTTGTCGACGGCGATGATCGCCGCCACCTCGCCGATGGAGGTGCCTTCCACGTAGGCCGCCACTTTCACCCGCACCACGGCGCCCTGGTAGCGCGCCGAAAGGATATCGCCGTTGCCGGGCGCCGAGTGGCCCGTGGGGTCCTTCTCGAAGTGGCGCATGACGCTGTCGGCGCCGGGGTCGTCCCATTCCACGTGCTTGTGCATGCGGGGTCTCCTTGTCGGGTTGGCAGGCAGGTAATGGCAGGTGGGTATCGGTACCAGCATAGAGGATTCCGGGGCCGACAACGACGACGCCCGCCGCGGGGAGCTCCCGGGCGGGCGTCGTGAGACGAAGCGGCTGCCTTACTTCTTGCTGGAGCGCTTGCGCTCGTTTTCCTTGAGCAGCTTCTTGCGCAGCCGGATGTGGTGCGGTGTCACCTCGACGAGCTCATCGGAGTCAAGAAACTCGATGGCCTGCTCCAGGCTGAACTTCACCGGCGGGGTCAGGACGATGTTCTCGTCGTTACCCGTGGAGCGCATGTTGTCGAGCTTCTTGCCCTTGGTCGGGTTGACCACCATGTCATTGGCGCGGTTGCTGATGCCGATCAGCATGCCCTCGTAGACTTCGGTAGCGTGATCGATGATCAGCTTGCCGCGCTCCTGAAGAGCAAACAGCGCATAGGCCAGCGCCTTGCCGTCGACCATCGACACCAGCACGCCGTTGCGACGCTCGATGGAGGCATCGGGCTTGAGCGCGCCGTAGTGGTCGAAGCGGCTGGTGAGGATGCCGGTACCGGAGGTCATGGTCAGGAACTGGCCGCGAAAGCCGATCAGGCCGCGAGCCGGGATGATGAAGTCCAGGCGCACGCGGCCCTTGCCGTCGGGATGCATGTTGGTCAACTCGCCCTTGCGGTAGCCGAGCTCCTCCATGATGGCGCCCTGGTGCTGCTCCTCGCAGTCGATGATTACCTCTTCATACGGCTCCTGCTTGACGCCGTCGATCTCGCGGATGATCACCTCGGGGCGCCCCACGGCAAGCTCGAAGCCTTCGCGACGCATGGTCTCGATCAACACGGAGAGGTGCAGTTCGCCGCGGCCGGAGACCTTGAACTTCTCGGGGGTCTCGCCCGGCTCGACGCGCAGCGCCACGTTGTGGATCAGCTCCTGCTCGAGACGGTCCTTGATGTTGCGGCTGGTGACGAACTTGCCGTCCTTGCCGGCAAACGGAGAATCGTTGACCTGGAATGACATGGAGACGGTGGGCTCATCCACCGACAGCGGCGGCAATGCCTCGACCTTGGCCGGGTCGCATAGCGTATCGGAGATGGAGAGGTCATCGATGCCGGTCACGCAGACGATGTCGCCGGCGGTGGCCTCGTTGGTCTGCACGCGCTCCAGGCCCATGTGAGTCATCACCTGGCCGATCTTGCCCTTGCGTACCTTGCCATCCACGCCGATCACGCTGATCTGCTGGTTTGGCTTGACCGCGCCACGCTTGATGCGGCCCAGGCCGATAACGCCCACATAGCTGTTGTAATCCAGCGCCGAGATCTGCATCTGGAACGGACCGTCGAGCTCAACCTTGGGCGGCTCGACGATGTCGACGATGGACTGGAGCATCGGCGACATGTCTTCGGCCAGCTCTTCAGGGTCCATGCCGGCAACGCCGTTCAGCGCCGAACAGTAGATGATCGGAAAGTCGAGCTGCTCATCGGAGGCGCCGAGGTTATCGAACAGGTCGAAGATCTGATCGATGACCCAGTCGGGCCGTGCGCCGGGACGGTCGATCTTGTTGACCACCACGATGGGCTTGAGCCCCTGGGCGAAGGCCTTCTGGGTGACGAAGCGAGTCTGCGGCATGGGGCCATCGACGGCATCGACCAGGAGCAGCACGGAGTCCACCATGGACATGACCCGCTCGACTTCACCACCGAAATCGGCGTGTCCCGGGGTGTCGACGATATTGATGTGGTAATCCTGACCGGACTGGTCCTGCCATTGAATGGCAGTGTTCTTGGCCAGGATGGTGATGCCTCGCTCCTTCTCCTGGTCATTGGAATCCATGACGCGCTCCTGGCCCTCGGCCTTGCGGTCCAGGGTGCCGGATTGGCTGAGGAGCTTGTCAACCAGAGTGGTCTTGCCGTGGTCAACGTGGGCGATGATGGCGATGTTGCGCAGATTATTGACTTCTGGATTGCTAGCGGTCGTGCTCATGAGGTGTGTCTCACTGATATGTACGCACCTATGTACACGTTTCTATCAAGTACCCTAGGCGCGGGGCAGGGAATGTAGGGCGCGCATTGTACAGCCTCCCCCGGCTCGGTAATAGCGGATTCGCGCTTTCGATGCGCCGTCAACGCGGGACGAGCGCCACTTGGGCGCCCGTCCCGGGTCATGCTGCTGGCGAGGGTGCCCCGGCCGAGGGGGCCTATTCCTGGCCAGGCAGGCCGCCAAGTTCCTCGATCAGCGCCCTGTAGCCCTCGATCTGGTCGCTGAGCAGCTGGGTGACCTCTTCCTCGGGCATCCAGGTCACCGGCATCAGGATGCGCTCCTCGGTGATCTCGATGAAACGCGGATCCTCGGTGGCTACCTTGAGGGCCTCGGCCAGGCGCTCAACATGGGCGTCAGGGGTGTTTCTGGGCACCATCCCCACGCGGATCTCGGCGGCATTGATGTCGTAGCCGGCCTCCTGCAGGGTCGGGGCGTCGGGGAAGGCCACCAGACGATCCTCGGCCAGGCTCAGCAGCACCGGCATCTCGCCGGTCTCGGCGTAGCCGGAGTGGGTACCGCCGCTGTAGGCGAAGTCGACGTCGCCGGAGAGGATCAGCGGGGCCATGCCGGCGCCGCCGGAGGTGGGCACGATGCGCAGCTCGAGTCCCTCCTGCTGAGCGATGTACTCGATGATCATGCGATCCAGCGCGGTCTGGGTGGCATAGCTGGTGCCAGGGTTCTCCTGGGCGTAGGCCACCAGATCCTCCCAGCTATCGCCGAACGGACGGCCCTCGCCGGTGACGATGGCTGATTGGCCCAGTGTCACCCCGGCCACGTAGCGGAAGTCATCCAGGTCGTAGGTGGTCTCGGCAGAGAGCGGGCCGAAGGTGATGGTCATCGAGGTGCCGAACACGAAGGTGTAGCCCTCGTCGCGGTTGTTGGCCAGGCGTGCCAGGGCCACGCCGCCGCCGGCGCCAGGCTGGTTGACCACGTTGACCGGCTGGCCCAGCTCCTCGGTCATGATGTCGGCCAGCACGCGGGCCTGGATATCGGTGCTGCCCCCGGCGCCCCAGCCGACCACCAGGGTCAGCGGCTTGCTCGGGAAGTCATCGGCCTGTGCCACGCCGGCCGAGGCGAAGGCCACGACGGAGGCGAGGAGAGCGGTACCCATCAGTTGGGTTTTCATGGTTCACACCTCGTGGGTTGTGTTGTTGTCGAGCCGGCTAATGGACGGCCGGGGGTCAGGCGGTGGGCGCCTTGAGTCGTTTGTCGAGCCACTGGCGGTAGGCACTCCAGGTCAGGTGCAGCACCAGCAGCGCGGTGAAGATAACGAACGTCAAGGCGATGGGCCGGTCGAGCAGGATGGCGATATCGCCACCTGAAAGAATCACCGACTGGCGCAGGTTCATCTCCAGCATCGGGGTAACGATGAAGGCCACCAGAAAGGTCACGAAGGAGTAGTCGAACTTCTTGAGAAAGTAGCCGAAGATCGCGAAGGCAAACACCGTGACCAGCCCGAAGGTGCCGTAGCCCTGGACCTGAATGCCCGCCAGGCAGAGGAAGATCACCACGGGAATCACGATATGCGGCGGCACGCTGGTGACCTTTGCGAATAGCCGCAGGCCGTACCAGCCCACGGCCAGCATCAGCACGCTCGCGACGATCATCCCCGAGAACAGGGTGAACAGCATTTCCGGATGGTCGCGCAGCATCAGCGGCCCTACCTGGATACCATGGATCATGAAGGCGCCAACCAGCAGCGCCGCCGACACGCTGCCCGGGATGCCCAGGCCGAACAGCGGAATGTAGCTGGCCGGGATCACTGCGTTGTCGGAGGCCTCGGCGGCGGCGATGCCCTTGGGGTTGCCCTTGCCGAAGCTGTCCGGATCCTTGTCGGTACGCTTGGCCAGGCCGTAGGCCATGAAAGCACCCACCGAGGGGCCGAGGCCAGGCAGGGCGCCGACGAAGGCTCCCACGCCGGTACTCTTGAAGATGGTCGGCAGGGTGCCCTTGAACTCCTGCCAGGAGAGGTCGTCATCGGCCTCCCTGCCCAGCTTGATCACGCTGCCGCCCTTGTTGCGGCGGTACTCGTCGAGTTGCACGAACATTTCGGCCAGCGCCAGAGTGCCGATCACCAGCGGCAGGATCGGCACCCCTTCCATCAGTTCTGCGTAGCCGAAAGTGAGGCGCATGGCGCCGGTCTCGGGGTCCATGCCCACGGTGCCCAGGATCACCCCCATGCCGCCGGCGGCCAGGCCCTTGAGAAAGGAGCCTCCCGCCATTCCGGCGATGAACACCAGCGCGAAGATCAGGATGGCGGCCAGCTCATAGGGCCCGAACTTGAGCGCCACCGAGGCAAAGGGAATAGCCACCGCGATCAGCAGCAGGGTGGCCAGCAGGTCGCCGATCACCGAAGCCAGCAGACCCACCTTGAGTGCCTTGCGCGGTTTGCCCGCATTGGCCATGGGATAGCCATCCAGGCAGGTCGCCGCCGAGGAAGGCTCACCGGGAGTATTCAGCAGGATCGCCGAGACCGCGCTGCCGGCGGCGGTGCCCTTCGACAGCCCGATCAGGAAGGCAATGGCCGCATAGGCCGACATGTAGAAGGTCAGCGGAATGGCGATAGCGATGGCTACTGCACGGTTCAGGCCGGGGATGACGCCGACGACGTAGCCAAGCAGCACCCCGCCGAGAATAACGGCGATGGACTCGTAGTGGAGGGCGGCTGCGAAGGAGCTGAAGATGGCATCAACGCCCATGTCAGACCACTCCTATGCGCATCAGGTGAGCGGTCAGCACATATAAACAGCCGGTGGGGATGGTTGAGGTCAACAGCAGGACTAGCCAGCGCCGCTCACCGAGAATCAGCAGCAGTCCAGCGATCAGCGCCGGCGCGACCCAGGTCAGTGGTAGGCGGTCGATGGCCACGATGAAGGCCAGTACGTAGACGAAGGGCCAAAACTGGTGCCACAGGCCGAGCAGGTCGGGTCGGGCCGCGAAGGGCTGGCGTGCGCGCATCAGGGCCACGGCACTGACCAGGCTGAGCAGTAGGGCGCAGATCAGCATGACCCAGGCGCCGAGAGTGGCCAGGGTGCGGGGTTGCATGCCGACGGCGAAGCCACGCCCCCCCCAGGTGGGGACGACCCAGGCAAGCAGGAGCGCCGCCACCGCGGCGACGCCCAGGCCGGACCAGAAATTCTTTCGTATCATTTCAGGATTAGCGGTCATTTCTTGGTGCGCACAGCCGATGGGCCAATTGAGTCGGCCACCTTATCGGCACCCTGTGGCGGGCTCAATGTCGTGCTGGGACGGGCAGTCAACGTATGCAGAATGGCTGATCAAGTGCCAGCCAGGTTGAACGCCGGGTTCAGGGATCACCGGGCCTTATTCGGGCGCCGCAGGAGCGCAGGCGCTCCAGCAACTCGTCCGGGGCACCGTCTTCGAGGGCGGGGTCGCAGCCGCCGATCCGCTCGAACCAGCTGCGTGACAGGCAGAGGCCTTTGCCCCGGGGCAGGCGCCTGATCCTGGCCAGCAGGCGCTGCAGCGGCCCCCGGTGCAGGTCAGGGAGCAGGGCGGCATCGCACTCACCCGCGGCAACTTCGTTAGCCAATGCCAGCAGGGCCTCGGCGCCGGTGGCATTGCCGATGCCGGGGAAGACCAGCACCTCGCCGCTACAGCGGGCGATGGCGTCGTTGAGGCGCTGCCCCAGGGGAGCAGGGGGGACGCTGATCAGGCGGGCGCCACAGCGTCGAGCAATGCGAGGGAGTCTAGGGTCGCCGGTATCGTCGATAATCCTCAGCGATAAGGAGGCGGCTTCGGCAAGGGCCATCGGCGCGACGATAGCCAGCTGCCGGGGCAGGCGGGAGCCGGCGCAGCGGGCGTCGATAAGTATGCAGCCGGTGAAATCGATCATGCGAACTCCGGGATTTGGCCGCACCATGGGGGGGGCACGAGCCGGCTGCCAGGAATTCACTGCCGGCGCCTCAGGGCGCTGTAAGCGATTGTAGCCCTTGGTGAATCTGCGTATCAATGGGGTCGGGTAGTAAAAGCCTGGTTAAGCGAAGGGTGATTTTACTCCGCTCGGCGGATGGTGGGATGGCGTCTTTGCACCCCGGGCGGGCCGTTATGGTGCATAGCCGATTCTTTTTGCACAAATAAGGTGCGAAAATGCTTCCTGGAAGAGAATCCTTGATGAATTCAAGGCGCTGTTGATTCAGGCTGGTGCGCCGAAATCTTTTGCTTTATGCATTTAAATCATCGTGTTGCTGTGTTTTTGTCGCATCAAGGTGCAATATTGGCATGAAGTGTGCTTTATATCGGGCAGCGCCGAAGAGAATGCCGGCGGCCGTGGGCAGCTAGTCCGTGGCATGCTACAACTCAGCAGTATTTTGCTTTAGCAGCATCTGGATTTCGCAACACCCCAAGGCTTCGAGCCAAGCTCAACCCCGGAGGACACCATGTCTGACAAGACTCTCGCCCTGATTGAAGAACATGACGTGAAGTGGGTCGACCTGCGCTTCACCGATACCCGTGGCAAGGAACAGCACGTTACCATTCCCGCCCGTGATGTGGACGAGGAGTTTTTCGAGAACGGCCAGATGTTCGATGGCTCTTCCATATCCGGCTGGAAGGGTATCAACGAGTCCGACATGATTCTGCGACCGGAAGATGGTTCTGCCTTCCTCGACCCCTTCACCGAGGACTCCACCCTGGTGCTGCGCTGCGACATCATCGAGCCGGCCACCATGCAGGGCTACGAGCGTGATCCTCGCTCCATCGCCAAGCGCGCCGAGGCCTACCTGCAGTCTACCGGCCTGGGCGACACCGCCTTCTTCGGTCCGGAGCCCGAGTTCTTCATCTTCGACCAGGTGCACTGGAAGTCCGACATCGAGGGCTCCATGTACAAGATCACCTCTGAAGAGGGGGCCTGGTCCACTGACCGTATCATCGAGGGCGGTAACCTGGCCCACCGTCCGCGCGTCAAGGGCGGCTATTTCCCGGTGCCCCCGGTAGACAGTTTCCACGATATCCGCGGTGCCATGTGCAACACCCTGGAGGCGATCGGCCAGACCGTCGAGGTGCACCACCACGAGGTGGCCAACGCCGGCCAGAACGAGATCGGGGTCAAGTTCAACACCCTGGTCAAGAAGGCCGACGAGGTCCAGGAGATGAAGTACGTGATCCACAATGTGGCTCACGCCTACGGCAAGACCGCCACCTTCATGCCCAAGCCGCTCGTCGGCGACAACGGCAGCGGCATGCACGTGCACCAGTCCTTCTGGAAAGACGGCAACAACCAGTTCGCGGGCGACGAGTATGCCGGCCTCTCCGAGATGGCGATCTATTACATCGGCGGCATCATCAAGCACGCCCGGGCCCTGAACGCCTTCGCCAATGCGTCCACCAACTCCTACAAGCGGCTGGTGCCGGGCTTCGAGGCGCCGGTGATGCTGGCCTACAGTGCGCGAAACCGTTCCGCCTCCATCCGCATCCCCTACACCGCGAGCCCCAAGGGCAAGCGCGTCGAACTCCGCTTCCCGGATCCGACCGCCAACCCCTACCTGTGCTTCGCGGCGATGCTGATGGCCGGTATCGACGGCATCAAGAACAAGATCCACCCCGGCGATGCCATGGACAAGAACCTCTACGACCTGCCGCCGGAAGAGGGCAAGGCCGTGCCGACCGTGGCCCACAGCCTTGACCAGGCTCTGGAGGCGCTGGACCAGGATCGTGCCTTCCTGACCGAGGGCGGCGTCTTCACCGACGACATGATCGATGCCTATATCGAGCTGAAGATGGAAGATGTAGAACGCATCCGCATGACCACCCATCCCATCGAGTTCGACATGTACTACAGCTGTTAACGGCGAACTGCCGATGACGGCAGGGGCCAGGGACGATGCGACCTGGCCCGGTGCTGCCTCCCCCGACGTTGATAAAAAGGGGTTCCGCCATGGCGGAACCCCTTTATCTTGTTCACTATCCAATGAGCAGTGTGCGACACCATCCACAGACCGCCGGGAAAGCGGCACGCAGGGGGTATCCATGAACAAGGCCTTGATGGTCCTGGCAGTGGGGCTGACGTTCAGCCTGGCCGCTCAGGCCCAGAACATCTACCGCACCACCGACGCCCAGGGAAACGTGGTGTTCACCGACAATCCGGAGCGGGGCGGCGAGCAGGTGGAGCTGGCGCCGGTAACGGTCGTGCCGGCCACCGGCGAGGTGCGCACCGGCCAGCCCGAGTCGCGCGTCGAGGCCAGCGGAGCGGCCGCCGCGACGGGCTCTCCCGGGCAGCCCTTCATGCCCTATGACAGCTTCCGTATGCTGTCACCCACCCATGAGCAGGCATTCCCGGTGGGGGCGGCGGGCAACGTGGCGGTGGAGTTGGGCATCGAGCCCGAGCTGCGCGAGGACCATCGGGTTCGTCTGCTGGTGAATGGCCAGGTGAGTCAGACCGCGATGCATACCACGGCCTTCATGGTCGCCAACATGAATCCCGGCGAACACGTGCTGCAGGCCGAGCTGCTCGACGGCAGCGGTGCCGTTCGTCACCGCAGCTCACCTGTGACCATCTATGTGCACCGGGCCAGCGTCAACCGCCCCGCCGATTAGCTGCCCCCGCGCTGGGCACCCTGGCCATGGTGCCCGGACGGAACCCCGAGGCCCTGTCGCCCTCCACACGATGGCGAAAGGCCTCCCTGGCCCGTGAAGCCGGCGCCGCCACCCGCCGAGACGACGTCTCCGCTGCGTCGCGGTGAAGCGGTCCGTCGACTGCCCGAGGATGATTCTCCCCTGCGCCGACACGAGGAGCGCGCTGCTCCCCGCTGAGCCTTCTCGGGGCACCTGGCGCACCAGAGTCGGCCGACACTTCGTGCAGGTCCTTTTCTTTTGCCCTATTTTGGTGCGTCAGGGTCCTCTCCTCACGCCTCGCGGCCAGTGATCTCGGGCCTCGCGAGTCTGGCGCGCTTCTTGCACAAACTTGTTGCGAAAGCTTGTTGCCTCCCCGGAATCCGACATGGTCGAATCGATGTATCAACGCTTGATGGAGCACCTCTCCAACGCCGTGGTCCTGCTGGACGGCAAGCTGAGGCTGCAATGGATGAATCCTTCCGCCGAGGCGCTGCTGGCCATCAGCCTCAGCCGGGTGAAGGGTGTGGCGCTGTGCACCCTGATAGAGAGCGATGATGGGCTCGGCGAGGTGCTGGGCAAGGCGCGGGACGAGTGCCACCCTTTCACCCAGCGCGAGGCGCGTCTGGTCATGCTGGCCGGTGAGATCCTTACCGTGGACTACACGGTCACACCGCTCTCCCGGGAGGAGCTGCTGCTGGAGATCGAGCCTCGCGACCGGCTGATGCGAATCTCCCGGGAAGAGGCGCTGCAGACCCGCCAGGAGACCATCAAGGTGCTGACCCGCGGCCTGGCTCACGAGGTGAAGAATCCGCTGGGGGGTATCCGGGGCGCGGCCCAGCTGCTGGAGCGCGACCTGGACGATCCCAATCTGAAGGAGTTCACCCGCATCATCGTCGAGGAGGTGGATCGACTTCGCGACCTGGTGGACTCGATGCTCGGCCCTAACCGCGTGACCCGCCACGAACCGTTGAATATCCACAAGGTCCTGGAGCGGGTTCGTTCGCTGTTGATTGTCGAGCAGCCGAAGGTGCGGGTCGAACGAGACTATGATCCCAGCCTGCCCGACCTGGCCGGTGACGAGGCCCAGATGATCCAGGCGCTGCTCAACGTGGCGCGCAACGCCGTGGAGGCGATGACCGAGGCGGGGACACCCGAGCCTCGGCTGGTGCTGCGCACCCGGGCGCGGCGTCAGTTCACCCTGGGAGCGGAGCGTCACCGCCTGGTATGCGAGGTGGGGGTGATCGACAATGGGCCGGGGGTTCCCCAGGCGCTGCGCGAGACGCTCTTCTATCCCATGGTCTCCGGTCGTGCGGAAGGCAGTGGCCTGGGGCTCTCCATCGCCCAGGCGATCCTGCACCAGCATCAGGGCCTGATCGAATGCGATTCCGTGCCCGGCCAGACCGAATTCCGACTGCTGATTCCCCTGGAGAAGCGCCATGACTGACCTCGCTCGCGTGGTGGTCGTCGACGACGACCGCGCCATCCGCTGGGTGCTCGAACGTGCCCTGGCCCAACCCGACCTCGACGTGGAGTGCATCGATCGCGCCGACACGGCCCTGCAGCGCCTGCTCGATACGCCGCCCGATGTGCTGGTCACCGATATCCGCATGCCGGGTATCGATGGCCTGGACCTGATGGCGCGGGTGCGCGAGGCCCATCCCGACCTGCCGGTGATCGTGATGACCGCCCACTCCGACCTGGACAGCGCGGTGGCCTCCTACCAGGGAGGTGCCTTCGAGTACCTGCCCAAGCCCTTCGATGTCGACGAGGCGCTGGCGCTGGTGCGTCGCGCCGTGGCCCATGCCAGGGAGCGTCAGCGCCCGGTGAGCGTGCCCGAGGGGCTGGGTGCCGAGATCATCGGCGAGGCTCCGGCCATGCAGGAGGTGTTTCGCGCCATTGGCCGGCTGTCGCACTCGCACATCACGGTGCTGATCAATGGCGAGTCCGGCACCGGCAAGGAGCGGGTAGCACGGGCCCTCCACCAGCACAGCCCGCGGGGGGGCAAGCCCTTCATCGCCCTGAACATGGCGGCAATTCCCAGGGATTTGATCGAGTCGGAGCTGTTCGGCCACGAGAAGGGCGCCTTCACCGGTGCCACCGCGCAGCGTCAGGGGCGCTTCGAGCAGGCCGACGGCGGCACCCTGTTCCTGGACGAGATCGGCGACATGCCCGCCGAGACCCAGACCCGCCTGCTGCGGGTGCTGGCCGACGGCGAATTCTACCGGGTGGGGGGGCACATGCCGGTGAAGGTGGATGTGCGCATCATCGCCGCCACCCACCAGAACCTCGAGAGCCTGGTGGAAGGCGGGGGCTTCCGCGAGGACCTCTTTCATCGCCTCAACGTGATTCGCGTGCATCTGCCGAGGCTGGCCGAGCGGCGAGAGGACATCCCCCAGCTGGCTCGCCACTTCCTGGCCGAGGCGGCCAAGGAGCTCTCCACCGACGTGAAGGTGCTGACCCCCGAGGCGGAGGCCCACCTGACCCGCCTGCCCTGGCCGGGCAACGTGCGTCAGCTGGAGAACACCTGTCGTTGGCTGACGGTGATGGCCTCCGGTCGCGAAATCCTGGTGGAGGACCTGCCGCCTGAACTGCGCAGCAGCGACGGCGGCGGCACGCCCAGCGGCGACTGGCGGGCGGCGTTTCGCGACTGGGCCGACCGGGCCCTTGCTGCGGGACACACCCATCTGCTGGAGGAGGCCGTACCGGACTTCGAGCGAATTCTCATCGAGACCGCCCTGCGCCATACCGGCGGCCGCAAGGGCGAGGCCGCGGAGCTGCTCGGCTGGGGTCGCAACACGCTGACGAGGAAGCTGAAGACCCTGCTGCCGGCGCTGGCCGATGGCGAGTAGGAGCGGGGCCATCGTAGATGGCAGCGCCGCTCAAGGCTGTTCCGGCGACAGGCCCCGGAGCGCCGGACCGTCGATGGGGCGCTACGAGTACTTCCCTGTAGGCTAACTCGTCCGTCCCTGGTCCTCGGACCCCCTCTCCGGCCTGTCCCCGGCGCCTTTCGTTGAATCACATCGGTAACCGCAGTTGCACCGCGCGCAGGGGCTGGGCGGCGGCGTCGAGGGCTGCCAGAATGGGCCTCTCAAGGAGAGAATGCCCATGACGCAGATGAGCTGGGAGCGGCTGCTGGATCCGAGCCGCCTGCACGACCGACGCGACGAGCGCCCCGGCGCCGGCCGTGACGAGATTGGCCGCAGCCCCTTCCACAAGGACCATGACCGCATCGTCTTCGCCGGCTCCTTCCGACGCCTGGGGCGCAAGACCCAGGTGCATCCCTTGACCGATAACGACCATATTCACACCCGCCTGACTCACTCCCTGGAGGTGGGCTGCGTGGGCCGCTCGCTGGGCATGATCGCCGGCGAACGGCTCAGCGGTCGCCTGCCGGGATGGATCACCCCGGCGGATATGGGGGTGATCGTCCAGGCGGCGTGCCTGGGGCACGACATCGGCAACCCGCCCTTCGGCCATGCCGGGGAGTACGCCATCCGCGACTGGTTCACCCGCGCCGACAACCGCGGCCTGCTCGAGGGTCTTTCGGACCTCGAGCGTCAGGATCTGCTCACCTACGAGGGCAATGCCCAGGGCTTTCGCATCGTCACCCAGGTCGAATACAACCAGTTCCGCGGCGGCATGCGCCTCACCACGGCGACGCTGGGCACCCTGCTCAAGTATCCCTGGACGGTGGAGCACGGCGGGGCGGCCGGCAAGTTTGGCTGCTACCAGAGTGAGCGGGAGCTGCTGGTCCAGGTGGCCGAGCGGCTGGGGTTGATGCCCCAGGGGGTGGGGCGCTGGTGTCGGCACCCGCTGGCCTGGCTGGTGGAGGCCGCCGATGATATCTGTTACGCGCTGCTCGACCTGGAGGATGGTCTGGAGATGGGTATCCTGCGCTTCGAGGAGGTCGCCGAGGTGCTGATCCAGATCGCCGGCGGCGAGCCGGCGGACTACGCGGCCATGCAGCGCCACGGGGTCTCCCAGCGGCGGCGCATCGCCGCCCTGCGCGGGGCGGCCATGGAGCGGGCGGTGAACGACGTGGGGGCGGTCTTCGTGCAGCACGAAGCGGAGCTGCTGGGCGGTCGCCTGCGACAGGACCTGTTGGAACTCTGCCATCCGGACCTGGATTGGGGCGTCAAGGCCGCCAAGCAGCTGGCCCGGGAGCGGATCTTCCAGAACGAGCGCAAGGCCAAGCTGGAGATCGGCGCCTATACCACCCTGGGGATTCTTCTCGAGGCCTTTATCGGCGCCGCCCACGAGCTCCACCATACCGGGCGCTCGACCTTCAAGCACCAGCGGGTGCTGGCACTCATCGGCGAGAACACCCCGCGTACCTCCTGGAGCCTCTACGACAGCTATCGGCGCATGCTCGATTTCATCGGTGGCATGACCGATCACTACGCGGTGGATCTCGCCCAGGAGATGGGCGGCAGGTTGCGGGGGGATTGAGATGTTATGCCCCCGGCTGCGCAGACCTAGTCGGCCTTGCCCGGCAGGCGCTCCAGGCGGGCGACGCGCTCCATCAGCACGCCGATCACGGCGTCGTGGGTATCTTTATCGAACTCGCCGGGGCAGAGCAGGGCGAGCCGATCGGCGATGTTCTCGCCGCTGACCACCAGCAGATCCTCGGGGCCCTGGCGGGCATCCACCTCCCAGCCTGGCAGGGTCAGGACGCCCATGGCCGGTACCTTGCGACCGGTGAGCTCGGAGAGCCATTCGGCGATCCAGCGGGTCAGCTCTCGGGTCTTCTCCAGCGGTTGGCGCTCGCTCCAGCCGGGGAAGCGCAGGCGCGACGTCTCTACGGTGACCAGATTGATCTCCTTGCCCGCGGGGGTGAAGGGCCGGGTGCGAGCACGGGTCTCCACCACGAAGACGCCGCAGGGGGTGACCACCACGTGGTTGATGCGGGTTCCCTTGGCGGGCACATCGTGGAAGACATGGTAGGGGTGTGCCTCGGGACGGATCAGCCGCTCGAGTTCCTGGCCCACCGCGAGTTCACAGGCCAGACCCAGTTTCAGGCGTCGAATACGCTGGAAATCCCGCATCAGCAGAAAGCAGAACAGCAGCACCAGCAGGGTGCTGAATATCCCGTAGAGGGCCCACTCGACCCAGTCCTGCTCGCTGGCGAAGAGCATTCGGCCCATGCCGTAGACCAGTGGCGCCAGAGAGGCGATGGGCCCCAGGGCGCCGTTGAGGAACAGATCGGCGAAGGCGCGGTCCAGGCGGTCGCGCAGGGCCTGACCTGGCTCGCGCAGCGGGTGGGCGTCGAAGGGCGAGCGTACTCGAGCATCGTGCAGGTTGCGAAGTGCCACCACGATCACCGCCAGGGCGGCCAGGGGGAACACGAATATCACGGGGAGCAGGTATTCCAGCCAGGCCATCGGGGTTCCTTGCCCATCAGTGAGGGGGTGGCGGTTTGTCGAGACAGTGGCACCATTCTAGACAACCTCGGCCCTCCGGGGCCATGCTCTTTCGCTGTGCGGCACTTTTGGTGCTTTTGGCACTCTGCTAATAGTTGGCACCCATTACCCTGGCAGATCGCGGAGGGATCACCGGCATGACCTCAGCCATTCAGAGCATGACGCTGGGCGTAGAGGCCCGGCAGGCGCTGGTTGACTTCGCGACCCGCTATCCTCGCCTTGGGGTGCTTACCGGTGCTGGGGTCAGCACCGCCAGCGGGATTCCCGACTATCGCGACCAGCGCGGTGAGTGGAAGCGTTCGCCGCCCATGCAGCACCAGCAGTTCATGGGCAGTCACGCGGCTCGCCAGCGCTACTGGGCGCGCGCCCTGGCGGGCTTTCGGGTGCTCGGCGAGGCGCAGCCCAATCCGGCCCATCGACTGCTGGCCGAACTGGAGAGCCTGGGGCGGATCAGCGGTGTCATCACCCAGAACGTCGACGGCCTGCACCAGCGGGCCGGGTCGCGGCGCGTCATCGACCTGCACGGTCGCGCCGACCGAGTCCGCTGCATGGCGTGCGGGGCGAGTCGCATGCGCCATGCGCTGCACGCCGAGCTGACACAGCTCAATCCGCGCTGGGCCGACCTGTCGGCCCGGGCGGCGCCCGATGGCGATGCCGATCTAGAGGCTGACTTTTCGGACTTCCGGGTGCCCGACTGTACCCGCTGCGGCAGCGGCATCTGGAAGCCCGACGTGGTGTTCTTCGGCGACAGCGTGCCCCGGGAGAGCGTGGAGCGGGCCTTTGCGCTGGTGGAGGAGAGCGATGCCCTGCTGGTGGTGGGCTCCTCGCTGATGGTCTTCTCCGGCTTCCGTTTTGTCCGGGCTGCCGCCCGCGATGGCAAGCCGATCGCCTGCTTCAACCTCGGCCGCACCCGCGCCGATGATCTCTATGCCCTCAAGGTAGAGGCGCCGGTGGAGGCCTCCCTGGCCGCCCTGCGGGCCTGCTGCGGCTGATTCCTCGTCAGAGGCTCGGACGCCACAGCACTTCAGCCGCCGGCCAGCTTGACGGTGTAGCCGAGCGTCTCCAGCGCCGCCTTGAGACGCTCACGGTGGTCGCCCTGAATCTCGATGATGCCTTCCTTCACGGCGCCGCCGGTGCCGCACACCTTCTTGAGCCGTTTGGCCAGGGCCTTGAGCTCGGCCTCCGGCAGCGGCACGCCTGACACCGTGGTCACACCCTTGCCCTTGCGCCCACTGGTCTCCCGGCGAAGGCGCACGATACCGTCGAGTTCGGCCAGCCGGGCCTGTTCGGCAAGTTCGGCGCAGTGACAATCTGCCACCGGCTGGCGGCAGTCGGGACAGAGCTCGCCGTGTTCGGTGGAGTAGACGAGACCGCGCAGTTGGTCCTGGAGTGAAGGCATGACTAGGCTCCCTGGCGGGGTGGGTGGCGGGTGATCAATGACCGGGGGATGATAGCGCTCGCAGACGTCGCCTGCATGATGCCCTGGGCAAGCCCTCGAGTGACTGTCTCAGCGGGCGGCGGTGAGGCGCGAGGCGGATGACTCCATGGCGAGCCTGGCTATCACGGTGGGCAGCTGGAACATGCTGGTGATCATGATGGCGCCTTCCGGAGTCTCTTCCACGTCCGGGAAGCGATTGAGATGCACCACCGTCATGCCTGCATTAAGCGCGGCGCGCACGCCGACCACCGAGTCCTCTATGGCCAGGCACTGTTCAGGGGAATAACCCATCTCGGTGGCCGCGTGACGGTAGAGGCAGGGGTCGGGCTTCCAGCAGTTGGCCTCATAGGCGCTGAACAGCTGCTCACCGAACAGGTCGGCGAGGCCGGTGGCCTTCAGGGAGGTGCGAATCTTGTTGACCGGGCCGTTGGAGACGACGCCCATGGGGTAGCCGTGGAGCTGGGCCAGGGCTTCGCTGGCGCCCGAGATAGGGGTGAGCTCGGTGACCAGACGGCGATTGAGATTGGCGCGCATGGCAACCTCCAGGGGCTCCAGCACCTCGGGGTCAACGCTGCCGTGACGGCTTTCCAGCGTTGCGACGATGCGGCGAAAGCGAGCCCCGCGGAATTCGCCGATGTAGTCGCTGGCCTGAAACGGCAGGCCCACGGCATTGAGGGCGCCGGCCATCTCGTCGGCGAGCAGGGGCTCGCTGTCGACCAGGGTGCCGTCACAATCGAAGAGCAGACAGAGGGGGCGTGCCATCACCAGGCCTCACAAATAATCAAAGCGTTATGCATTCATTGTTACAGATGTTGCGTCTTTCTGCCCAATATTAAAGCCCAGTTCCCCTGTTTTGTGAACAGTGTTCTTGAATGTCGTGAGGTCGTCACGTGGGCGCTGTTCGCGATCACCGCAGGCTCATGCCTATACTGACGGCGCGCCCTGGCCAGGAGCAGGCCCATGAACTTCGAACGCGTCGTATTCGGTTTTTTCATCATCCTTACCCTTAGCCTCAATGTCGCGTTCGTCGCGGGCGGTGGCGACAGGGCAGAACACCACAATGTCTGGATCCTCACACTCGCCATCATCGTCAACCTTGTCGCCATCGGTCTTAAATTGGGAGATCGCTCCCAGACGGGGGCGTTGCTGTTGGCTTCCGGACTGGTTGCCTGCTTTCTTCTGATCACGGCGCGCATCGTCTGGATCGTCGTGGAACCCGCTGACGTTGGCCGACCGGGACCGGAGGGAATGGCCGATATCGTCTCGATCGCCACCGGCGCGCTGATCGCCAATATCGTCGCGACGGTGATCCTGGTCGGTGACACGCTGCTCTCGCGGCGCTAGTCAGGCGAGCAAGTCGTTCAGCATGGGAGTCGTCATCCACCACGGGCAGAGGGAGGGATGAACGCGTGACGCAGACCTCCGATATCGATCGGGTGGCGATGATCGTCCTGCGCTACATGCGCCGGCCGCTTTTCGCGCTTCTTCTTGTGTATTCGGTAGGCATCGTGGGCATGGCCCTGATGCCAGGCCAGGTCGTTGATGGTGAGACGACCTACATGAATCTTTTCCACGCGTTCTATTTCTTCACCTATACGGCCACCACGACCGGTTTCGGCGAATTGCCGGACGGCTTCAGCAATGAGCAACGGCTGTGGACGATCTTTTGCCTCTATACCGGTGTCATCGCATGGTTCTACGCGCTCGGATCGCTGATAGGCCTGGTGCAGAATCCTCATTTTACCCAGGCCATGGATAGATTCCGGTTCGCCCGCAAGGTTGAAGGCAACGTGGAACCTTTCATCATCCTCTGCGGTTTCGGGGATACCGGCAGCCTGCTTGCCCGGGGGCTGAGCGACCATCAAAAGCGCGCGGTGATACTCGATTCCGACCCGGAGCGTATCAAGGCACTGGGCGTGCGCGATTACTCCGTCTCGATGCCCGGGCTCTGCGCGGATGCCAGCGCGCCGAGGCACCTTCTCGCCGCGGGTGTGGAACACCCCGCATGCCTCGCTCTGGCCGCGCTTACGAATGATGACGACGTCAACCTCAAGATCGCGGTGATGGCACGTCATCTGAACCCGCGGCTGCGTGTGATCTGTCGTTCTACCTCGGCTCGCCACGAGGCCAACCTGCGGGCGCTGGAGAATGTGACCGTCGTCGACCCGTTCGAGATATTCGCCCAGCTCGTCTACTGGGCGATCGCGCGCCCCGAACTGCATAATCTCAATGCGTGGTTCGTGGGTGCTCGTGGTGTAAAGCTCGGGGTGCCGGTAAAGGTTCCGCGGGGTGACTGGATTCTGTGCGGGTATGGACGGATGGGACACTGGATTCAACGCTGCCTCCTGGCCCATGGCGTTGGCGTACGCATCATCGACCCGGGAGTGGACTCCAGCGTGGCAGGAGACGGAACTGTCATCGTCCAGGCGCACGCCGATCATGCCTCCTTGGTGACCGCCGGGATAGACGACGCGGCCGGGGTCGTCGCCGCGACGAATCGCGATTCTGACAACCTCAGTACGCTGTTGTCGGTAATGGTGCTGAATCCGGATACGTTTCGCATCGTGCGTCAGAACAGTCATGAGAATCAGGTCGCGTTCGATGCCGCTCGGGCCGACCTGGTTCTCCAGCACAGCCTGACGACGGCACGCCGTATCCTGAAGCTGCTTGTCTCTCCTCTTATCCAGGAACTGATCGAGTGGCTCGAGGAGCGTGAGCCGGCCCAGACGGAAGCACTGGTGGCACGTCTGCAAGGGGTCGTTGGCACGGAGTCCCCGCACCTGTGGTCGGTCAGGCTGGTCGCGGATGAAGCGCCGGCGGTGGTCGACTATCTGGATGCAGGAGGGGGAGTGGCCCTGGGTGCGCTGTGCCGTGATGCGCGCGCCTTCCCGGAAGGACTCCCGTGCGAAGTGCTCGCTGTGCGCCGGGCAGGGCAGTCGATCATGTTGCCGGAAAAGACCTTCCCGCTCGACGTCGGCGACGAACTCCTCTTCTGCAGCATGCATCGAGTTGAGCCGCTGCTGCAGGCGACATTCCATAACCTCTACACGCTTCGGTATGTCCTGACGGGTGTCGATGAATCCCGCGGTTACCTGTTCGCGTGGCTGGAAGAGAGGCTGAGGCGTCGTCGGGCGGGTCACAAACCGAACGGTCGTCGGCCCTGATCATGACGCCGTCGGCCACGTGAGCGGGACGAGTCGAGGCGTTTCGGGCTTTCCTGGAGGCCAGGTTTCGATGGAGGTTTGAAGACGATGCCAGTGGGATTTCTCGAGAAGTTCGGCGGCTACCGGCGTGCCGGCGAGGGCGGTCCGGGATGCAGGGGGCGCTGCCGCGTCGGCGGATGGTGTCTCTGGCTGTGGTCGATGCTTCTCGCCGGTCAGGTCGTGGCCGGGGCAGACGACGAGGCCGCGGCATGGCAAGCCCTGTCGGAGGGAGGGCATGTGGCGCTGATGCGTCATTCGCTGGCCCCCGGCATCGGCGATCCGGCGGGATTCGAGCGCGAAGACTGCACCACTCAGCGCAATCTCTCCGCCGGTGGTCGCGCCCAGGCTCGGGCCATTGGCGAGAGGTTTCGCGAAAACGGGGTGGAAGCGAGTGCCGTGCATGCCAGTCGCTGGTGCCGCGCCCTCGAGACCGCCCGGTTGCTCGGGCTGGGTGAGGTGGTGCCAACCCCGGCGCTGGACTCCTTCTTTCGCAATCGCGGCGAGGCAGAAGAACGCACTCGTGCCGTTCACGCACTGATTCGCGACTGGGACGGCGGAGGTGCGCTGGTGCTGGTCACCCACCAGGTCAACATCACCGCCCTGGTGGGCGGTGGTGTAGGGTCTGGCGAGATCATCGTGGTCAGGCCGCGAGAGGAAGGGCTGACGCTGGTTGGACGGATCCGCTGAGCAGACGTCGTGCCTGCCCCGAATGAATCAGGGGCGACCCGCTGGGCCGCCCCTGACACTGTCTGACCGCCGGGGGCTACTTCACCTTGGGGGCGAGCTCGCCGCTCTCGTAGCGGGCCACCATGGCCTCCAGGCTGATCGGCTTGATCTTGCTGGCGTTGCCGGCGGTGCCGAAGGCCTCATAGCGGGCGATGCAGATGTCGCGCATGGCGGAGACGGTCTCCTTGAGGAACTTGCGCGGGTCGAACTCGCTGGGGTTCTCTGCCAGGAAGCGGCGCACCGCCCCGGTGGAGGCCAGGCGCAGGTCGGTGTCGACGTTGATCTTGCGTACGCCGTGCTTGATGCCTTCGACGATCTCCTCGACCGGCACACCGTAGGTCTCGGGGATCTCGCCGCCGAAGCGGTTGATCACCTCGAGCCACTCCTGGGGCACCGACGAGGAGCCGTGCATCACCAGGTGGGTGTCGGGGATGCGGGCGTGGATCTCCTTGATGCGCTGGATGGAGAGGGTGTCGCCGGTGGGTGGCTTGGTGAACTTGTAGGCGCCGTGGCTGGTGCCGATGGCGATGGCCAGGGCATCCACCCGGGTGGCCTTGACGAAGTCGGCGGCCTCCTCCGGGTCGGTGAGCATCTGCTCCATGTCCAGCTTGCCCTCGGCGCCGATGCCGTCTTCCTCGCCGGCCATGCCGGTCTCCAGGCTGCCCAGGCAGCCCAGCTCACCCTCGACGGAGACGCCGCAGGCATGGGCCATCTCGACGGTGCGCCGGGTGACGTCGACGTTGTAGTCGTAGTCCATCGGGGTCTTGCCGTCCTCGCCCAGGGAGCCGTCCATCATCACCGAGGAGAAGCCCAGCTGGATGGAGCGCTGGCACACCGCGGGGCTGGTGCCGTGGTCCTGATGCATGCAGATCGGGATATGCGGAAACTCCTCCACGGCGGCCAGGATCAGGTGGCGCAGGAAGGGGGCGCCGGCGTACTTGCGGGCGCCGGCGGAGGCCTGAACGATCACCGGGGAGTCGGTGCGGTCGGCGGCTTCCATGATGGCGCGCATCTGTTCGAGGTTGTTGACGTTGAAGGCCGGAACGCCGTAGCCGTACTCGGCGGCGTGGTCCAGCATCTGGCGCATGCTGATCAGTGCCATGGTGTCACCTTTTGCGGGTATTGCGTGGAATCGGTTGTCGGAGTCTATCAGCCCCGCTTGGCGGCTGCCTCGAGGGCGGCCACCGCCGGCAGGGTCTTGCCCTCGACGTATTCGAGGAAGGCGCCCCCGCCGGTGGAGATATAGGAGACCCGCTCCGCGATGCCGTACTTGTCGATGGCCGCCAGGGTGTCGCCGCCACCGGCGATGGAGAAGGCGGGGCTCTCGGCGATGGCGCGCGCGATCACCTCGGTTCCCTTGCCGAACTGGTCGATCTCGAACACGCCTACCGGGCCGTTCCAGAGGATGGTGCCGGCGTCCCTGAGCATGGCGGCCAGGCGCGCGGCAGTCTGGGGGCCAATGTCGAGGATCATCTCGTCGTCACTCACCTGGTCTACCGGCTTCACGATGGCCTCGGCGGAGTCGGAGAACTCGGTGGCGACCACCACGTCGGTGGGCAGCGGAATCTCGACCTTCGCCATCAGCGCCCGGGCCTTGTCGATCAGGTCGGCCTCATGCAGCGACTTACCGACGTTGTGGCCCGCTGCGGCGATGAAGGTGTTGGCGATGCCGCCGCCGACGATCAGCTGGTCGCACTTCTCGGAGAGGGCGTTGAGCACGTCGAGCTTGGTGGAAACCTTGGAGCCGCCGACGATGGCCGTCATCGGGCGCGCGGGCGTGGCCAGGGCCTTCTCCAGGGCGTCGAGCTCGGTCGCCAGCAACGGGCCGGCGCAGGCCAGCGGGGCGAAGCGGGCCACCCCGTGGGTAGAGGCCTGGGCGCGGTGGGCGGTGCCGAAGGCGTCCATCACGAAGATGTCGCACAGTGCGGCGTACTGCTGGGCGAGGGTCTCGTCGTCCTTCTTCTCGCCCGTGTTGAAGCGCACGTTCTCGAGCAGCACCACCTCGCCGTCGGCCAGGTCCAGGGAAGCGTCCAGGTAGTCGACGACCAGGGTGACCGGACGTCCCAGCAGTTCGCCCAGGTGTTCGGCCACCGGCGCCAGGGAGAACTCCTCGGCGGGCTCCCCCTCGGTGGGGCGGCCCAGGTGGCTCATCAGCATTACCCTGGCGCCGGCGTCGCGGGCGGCCAGGATGGTGGGGAGCGCGGCGCGCAGGCGGGCGTCGCTGGTCACCTTGCCGTGCTTGACGGGCACGTTCAGGTCCTCGCGGATCAGCACGCGTTGGCCGCTGAGGTCGAGGTCGGTCATCTTGCGCACGTTCATCTGGGCGTGGTCCTCAATCTGGAAACCGGAAGGGGGGCAGGGTTCTCGAGGGGCATGGCGGCCAGCCGCCGGCTGACGTCGAGCATACGGTTGGCGAAGCCCCACTCGTTGTCGAACCAGCAGAGCAGCTTGATCAGGCGGCCGCCGGCCACCCGGGTCTGAGTGGCGTCCACGATACCGGAGCGCGGATCGTGGTTGAAGTCGACCGAGGCCACCGGTTCTGCGGTGTAGCCAAGCAGCCCCGCCAGTCGCCCGCGGCTCGCCTCGGCCAGCAGGGCGTTGACCTCGGCGGCGCTGGTGTCGCGGCGAACCGTGATGGCGATGTCCATGGCGGAGACGTTGATGGTCGGCACCCGCACGTGCAGGCACTCGAAGCGCCCGGCCAGGTGCGGCATCAGGCGATTGATGCCCAGCGCCAGGCCGGTATCCACCGGCACGATGGAGTGCATCGCCGAGCGGGTCAGGCGCAGGTCGGTCTGGTGGTAGGCGTCGATCACCGGCTGGTCGTTCATCGCCGAGTGGATGGTGGTGGTGACGCCGTTCTCGATGCCCAGGGCGTCGTCGAGCACGGTGAGCACCGGCACCAGGCAGTTGGTGGTGCACGATGCGGCCGAGACGATGCGGTGCCCGGGGGCGAGCTCATGGTCGTTGAAGCCGGTGACGATGGTGGCATCCACGTCGCTCTCCGCCGGCTGGGAGAAGAGCAGGCGGCCTGCACCGGCCGCCAGGTGGCGCTGGGCGGTGCCACGATCCTTGAAGCTGCCGGAACACTCCAGCACCAGATCGACGCCGAGCTCGTGCCAGGGGAGGCGGTCCGGGTCGGGCTCGGAGAGCACCCGGATCGACCGGCCATCGATGCTCATCCCCTCTCCGTTTCGCTCCACCGTCGCCGGGAAGCGGCCATGGGTGGTGTCATAGCGGGTCAGGTAGTCGATGGTGGCGAGGTCGGAGAGCTCGTTGATCGCAACGATGTCCAGGACCGGTTCGCGGGCGTGGCCTGGCCGGTCGGCCTGCTCGT